>Ga0207701_10000049_pt1 | contig 96173 bp, 68 predicted proteins | sample KBSSwiSSwithPhiX_FD_184294 | JGI IMG/M metagenome (GOLD analysis project Ga0207701, IMG submission 184294) | Switchgrass rhizosphere bulk soil microbial communities from Kellogg Biological Station, Michigan, USA, with PhiX - S5 (SPAdes) (version 2) | ecosystem: Environmental > Terrestrial >...
TCCAATGATACGTTCAAACTATGTTCACCACCGACCCCGTGGAAGAGGATAACAAGTAATGAATTTGTTTCAACGGCTTTCTTCACCCATTCGATCATTTGTGCACCTGTTTCTCCATTCACAGCATAACAATCCACATTGTAACGATCGATCTCGCCAATCTTGTGCATCTCATGCCTCACGGCCCTCGCGGCAATAAAATCATCTTTCATTCCATTTATAAATAAGGAATCGCCAATTTTCATATCGCCACAGGTAAAGGCAAAGGTTCTTGTTGTTTTTCCATCAAGTGCCTGGAGAAATACATTCGTCATTCTGATTTCATTCATCATTCTGACCAATGAATAATTATTCATATCGTTCTCGGAATTTACCCATTCTCTTCCTTTGCCACCGATACAGGGATGAAACAAAGTGTGATTGCCCAGCTCATGACCATTAGCAGCCACTTTTCTCCAATCGCCGATTCTATTTTTAATTGCTGGTGCAAATGCCGTCAGGTAGAATGTTCCTTTCAATCCCAATGAATCAAGGAGCGGAATGGCGTTGTCGAGATGAACGTTAAGCGCATCATCATATGTCAACACTACTGCCGCCTTTTTGCCACGCCAGGCAGGATTAAACTGTGCGTGTGTGACCAAAGCTGGCAGACAAAACAACAACAGTACTTTTTTCATAATCGATTCTTAATGGCAGCTAGTTTGTTCTGAACCAGTCAAAGTCCACATACCCGCCGGTGGTTTTCGTTGCGTAATTGAACAAGCAGAATTTATTGCCGGTAAATATTTTTAGATTAAACTTCATGAGAAGTTCGTCACCTAGTTGTTTGAACGTCCTGTTATCAACGCTGTATTCAAAGCTTGCTTTTTTTGATTCATTGGAGGCTTTCGTCCGAAAATAGACAGTCGACTTGTCAATGACAATTGAATCCATGGTTTTGCCATTGTTTACCATAATAATGAATTTGGAAGAGTTAACTTGTTTGACGGCAATATAAGCATAAGGATCCTGGAACACTGCGAGACCGGCAATGTCACCATCATGCATTTGGGAAACATCCATTTTAGTCACAGCTATTGTGGAAACAGCCTGGTCACGTTTTGCAAATGGTCTTTGGGTAAGAGTGTTACGAGCCTGTGTTAGATCCGACACGACCTTTGCTGTACTTAACCTCAGGTATCCCGGTCGCCTGGTGAGAGACCAATTTTGTGGATCGGGATTATGATTCCAACCCCACTGCATCCCCAGCGTTTTACCGTTGAATTCATCGGACGAAGGGAAAAACCTGGCAGGATATGTTTTTCCTACATTGGGTTTTTTATAGCTGAGCACGGCTCTCCCGTTGACTCCTACCATAGGCCAGCCGTCAACCCATGTTACCGGCTGCAGGGACGGAAAGCGTCCAAATGGCCCACTGTCAACAAAGAGTATGGTCCACCATTCCCCGCTTTTTGTTTTTATCAACGCTCCCTGGTGTATGCCAAAGTTTATCCCCGGGGTTGTGTCGCTGATAACAACTTTTTGTTCATACGGTCCGTAAATATTTTTAGAACGAAGTGCAACCTGTATTCCATCAAGCCCGCCATAGGTTGCATATAAATAATAATAACCATTTATTTTATATACATGCGATCCTTCAAGTCCTTTGCGGATGTCACCGGTGAAAACCAGGGAATCATTTCCTTTGGGTGAAAGATCGGGGTTCACTTCCGTAATAGAAATTTTACTATAACCATGTGCTACGTAAATTCTTCCATCGTCATCGAAAAACAAACCAGGGTCATAAAACCCTTTTGGCAGCTTTCTTATTGTCCAGGGTCCTTCAGCTTTTGTGGCGTTACACAAAAAACCTCCTTCATCCAGCGTAATGAACAATAAGTAAAATTTTCCATCGTGATATTTCATACTCGTCGCCCACTGCCCGTGTGCATACCTGTTGCAGCTATCCAGATCATAGCATTTGCTGAAATCAAACCGTGGCACAGCATTGCTGCAGTATTCCCAATTAACAAGGTCCTTCGATTTTATAATGGTAACTCCGGGAAAAATAAACATGGTAGTAGAAACCATATAATATGTATCGTCAACAAACACTACATCAGGGTCAGGGAAATCGGCTGGTATTACGGGGTTGGTGTAGGTGCCGTTCCCGTTGTCACTAAGAACCTTCTGGGCATTAACAGTTCGTACAACAGACAATAAGATCAAAATTGAGACAATAGCAGTTCTTTTCATTTTATTATATCCATTATCAGCAATAGTTGTTTTTTATTTCGCGCTGAGCGTATAGACTTTTCCTTTTTGTGTTGGAATATCATACAGCAATGTCTCTTTTAATTCGGGCATTGGCATGTTCACCTTAGCCGAAATGATTGCCGGTGGTGTTGATTCAATCCTGAAGAAAGGATTTTTGTTTTCACCATTCGCCTTCTTCAACAATTCTCCATTGACAAACTTCATCTCATTTGGAACCCTTAATCTCAGATTACCGCCTAAGGTTGATTTGACAGTAAGGTTCACAATGCGGCCATACTTCCATTGCATCCCAACAATTTCGAATCCGCCCCTTGCCCTTAATCCGTTGATGCTGCCACCCACATGCCATTCACGAGGAAGCGCAGGAAGCAAATGAACCGCCCCATCGTGACTTTGCAACAACATCTCTGCAATCCCGGATGTGCATCCAAAGTTTCCATCAATCTGGAAGGGTGGATGTGCATCGAATAAATTGGGGTACGTGCCTCCTTTCTGTTTTCCGTCGGGTTGGATAGAAGGGGTCAGCTGATCCCGGATTAATTTCAATGCATGATCGCCGTCGAGCAAACGAGCCCATAAGTTAACTTTCCATCCCATCGACCACCCTGTAGATTCATCACCCCTGGCGAGCAGCGATGTTTTTGCAGCAGAAAATAACTGGGGGGTACGGTACGGCGAAATTTGGTTTGACGGAAACATTCCATAAAGGTGAGAAATATGGCGATGCTTGTCATCAGGATTATCCCAATCGTACATCCACTCCTGCAACTGCCCCCATTTACCGATTTGCATGGGCGGCAAGCGTTTCAATGTTGTGATTGCTTTCTTCACAAATTCTGCATCTGTGTTTAGTACAGCTGCGGCCCTTATCGTTTTTGTAAACAAATCAAAAAGCAATTGATTGTCCATAGTAGTCCCCGCGGCGATGGATACCTCGGGATGAATTGAAGGTGCGTTTTCAGGAGATACTGAGGGGGCTATTACCAGCCAATGATGTTCGGGCTCTTCTGTTAAAAAGCTGAGATAAAATTCAACAGCGCTTTTCATGACAGGATACACCGACCTCAAGTATTCCTTGTTACCGCTGAATTCATATTTTTCCCACAAATGTTGGCAAAGCCACGCACCGCCCATAGGCCACATTCCCCAAAATGCGCCGTCAATAGGACCGTTAAATCGCCATATATCAGTATTGTGATGTACTACCCAGCCAGGCGCACCATACATATCCCGGGCAGTTTGTTTACCTGTCTCGGACAATTCACGGATCATTTTTATCAACGGTTCATTCATCTCGCTAAGGTTAGTGATTTCGGATGGCCAGTAATTCATTTCCGTATTGATATTGATAGTGTATTTGCTGTCCCAGGGAGGCGTCAGTAAATCATTCCAGATACCTTGCAGGTTCGCAGGTTGCCCGCCCGGTTGTGAAGACGAAATAAGCAGGTAGCGTCCAAACTGAAAATATAATGCCACCAGCTGTGGATCATTTCCGCCGGCAAATTCTGCAACACGGACATCTGTAGGATTTCTGATCGAATCCGTAGTCCCAAGATCAAGGTTTACTCTTTTAAAGAAATGCTGGTAAAACAAAGTATGATCCTTTAACAATTGAACATAATTTTTTCCAGAAGCTTTTTCCAAATAATCACGACAGCGCAGGCTTGCATCGGCACTTATGTCGCTGTAATTTTTGAAATTGGTAGCAATGGAAATAAAAATGGTAGCCGTAGTCGCACGTCTTACTTCCAGCGAAGAATCAGAGGCGGATATATCGCCACCGGTCACTATTATTCTTGCTCTTATTTCAAAGGCAACCTTCCCTGGAATTTTATCATGGTCTCCCGTCACTCCCGATAAAATCAACTCGTTTTTTCCCCTGGTCGTAAGAGCAACCTTTGATGGTCTCCCCATCGTTGCTGAAAAACTAATGGACCCGGGCTTGTCAGCCGTTATCCGGGCAACAATAACCTGGTCGGGAAATGAACAGAAGACTTTCGATTCATAGAGTACACCCTGCCGTGTATACTTTGTTGTTACCACCGCTTTTTCGATATCCAACTCACGGTAGTAACCGGAATAATTTTTATCGCCGTGAAATAGCAGTTTAAGTTGTCCCGCTGCCTGGTAAGGCATTCCATGGGACTTTTTGCTGATGAATTTATTGTTGACCAGGTCCTGTGCTTCCTGGTACTTTCCTTCAAAAATTAATTTTCTCACACCTGGTAGTGCGTCTTTTGCATCAGGATTATCATTGCGATTTGGCTGACCTGCCCAAATTGTGTTTTCATTAAGTTGGAATTGTTCGTTCAGAGGACCTCCGTATACCATTGCCCCGAGGCGGCCATTTCCAATGGGCAAGGCTTCCACCCATTCTGTTGCAGGTTGCCTGTACCACAACTTTAATGGCGATTTATTCTGTGCAAGTGCATTTGCAAATAGCCCGAAGCAAAGGCTACAGGAAAAAATAGTTTTTTGGAACATCAAAGTTTTTTTACAGGAATTTTTATTTGGGTAAAAGAGTGAGGTGGGAATGACCAGGTGATCTTATTGTGGTCAATCGAAACGTCTTTCACTTCTGGGATATACTTAGTTTGGTTATCAAATGTAAACGGGTCTTTAAGCGAATCACTGTTCACTACGGTTGCTTGCCCTTTCCCCTCAATAGTTCCCGATGTATTTAATAGATCTGCCTGGATCGCTTTATCCTGGTGCCTGTTTATTACATTGACAAAAACAGCGTTGGATTCTTTTGAATAAACGGATGTGACATCCAGGAAAGGTATGCCCTTGTATTTTTCGGTATTAAAAGTGTCGCACTCCACATAAGTATCTACGAGGCTACCGCGGCAATTGCTGGAGAATAGTTTGAATGTATGAAAAAGTGGAGTTTTATAAGAGCCTTTCTTTGGTTCATTCGACAATAGCGAAGTCATGGCCGTGAAATTGGCCATTTTCACGATTTGAGCATTACGCACCAAAGAATTTAATGATTGTGCCACCGCAAGAATATTCATGAAATTTCTTCCAAAGGCGCCCCACTCATCCACGGCAATATAAATTGGTTTCTTGTAACCTTTTGTTGCAGTTATCGCTTCAATTTCATAAGCGGTTATTTTTATTTTTTCTTCAAAGTCTTTGGCACTCGCACCCATATAGGTGTAGTAGTCGGCTGAATTTTCCCAGTAACGATGGATAGAGATATAATCAATCCTGTCGCCTAAACCGATCAGCACTTTCCTGTTCCAGTCATCCCATGTCCCTGGACTGTACCAGGAAGATCCGCAGGCAACCAGTTTGATCGTGTTATCAACCGCTTTCATCGCTTTTGCAGCTTCCCTCGCAACTTCGATGTAGCCTTCTGCATTCTTATGACCAAGCTCCCATGGTAAACCGTCTGCCTCGTTACCAAGACCCCAGATTCTAACGTTATAGGGTTCGGCATGACCATTTTTAGCCCTCAGGTCGGAGTAGTGCGTGCCTCTCTTATAGTTACAGTATTCGACCCAATAAGCAGCGTCCATTATTGTTCCTAGCCCGAGATTAACACATACAATATTCTCGCTGCCCATGGATTTGTTTAGTTTCATCCATTCATCAGTGCCTACATGATTATTGTCTATTCCTCCCCATGCCATGTTGATTCGCGCTGGACGGTGTTCCTTCGGTCCAATGCCGTCCTGCCAGTTATAACCCATCAGGAAATTCCCACCCGGCCACCGCATGTTGGTTATCTTCAGTTCTTTCATTGCATCGATATAGTCCTTCCGGAATCCATCTTTGTCAGCAAGTGGCGAAGTGGGATCGTATAAATTTCCATAAAGCGTATTGAAGCTGGTCGTATCTGGCAATCCTAACCTGCGACCACTAAATTGAATTGGCTCCATAAATACACCGTATATCCTTGGATCAATCTCACTGAGGGTTCTTTCAATGTCAATTTTGATTCTTGCATTTTGGCCAAACAATATAGTGGAGACCAGGAGCAGTAATCCAGCAAGCATTTTTTTCATAATCAAATACAATTTTGCTTTTAAAGGTTAGTCATCTGTCTTTCCCATAGAATAGTCCTTGCAAGTCTCACCAGGTCAACTTCAGAAACGAAACACCGTGTCGCGGTAAATCGAACTTTAAAGTCGTTGAACCATTGTCAATCTTGTTCCATTGGGGCGAACTGTATAATTGCACTTGACCGGCTCTCTCTAATTCGTGGAATTGTTCATCGGTCACCTGTTGCGGCTTCCCCATTGCCTTCCAAACTTCGAATGAATTACTGAATTGCCGGTCCACACGGTAATGATGGACCATAACCTTTTTGGAACTGATACCACTTACACTCAATTCAACACTAGAAGAGGCGCCAGTGACATCATCATCATGGTAATTCCAGACCATAATGTTAACCGAATTCATGTGCCTGCTCGCAATTGCGTTGATGTCATTTCTTTCTCTAACACCTTTTGTTATTATATCCCCGGCAGTTAGCCCGTTAACAGAATTGACTAAAACCCGCTTGCCATCCATCATCCCGAACATCCGGAAAATATTCAACACCGGTTTATCGACACCATGAGTGGCGAGTTCACGGAAACCGGCAAACCATTCCTGGTCTTCAAATTCAAAAGACCAGCTTACCACGCCCCTGAGATTGACTTTGTACTTATCCATCAGCTCATAAATCCTTGCAAAAGACGAAGCAGTATAGCTTGAATACACGGTGCCATTACGATACCCGTATTTCGGATCTCTTTTTTCGGAGCAGGCTGCACATCCTTCCGGATCACATTCACCAATTATTATTGGAATGTTCTTCAACTCAGGAATTGAATTGACTGCTTCAAATGCGCGCTGAACATCTCTTAATTGCACGCCCATATTCATACGGATGTGCCCGTCAATATACTCAGGGGAACCTTTGGCATGAAAGCCGATATACTGCAACGGAGAACCTGTTTTTCCCGTGGCAAAATTTTTTCCGCTAAGACAATGTTTGATAAAACCAATAAAAAATGTAAATGCTTTATCTGATCTCGGGCTGGTTGTATGTGGCCCGCCTACTGTGCATTCTGGACAAGCACGCTTTAATCCATCCACAGCAAAGTCATAAAGTTTGCAGTATTCTTCCAATGTACCCGACCAGTACCCGATATCAGGTTCATTCCAAACCTCCCAAAGCCATGTTACTACTTCTTTCCTTCCATAGCGATCGATAGAGTGTTTTACCCATTGATACACCAATTCTCTCCACTTGTTATAGTCTTTAGGAGGATAGGTCCAACCCGTCCATAAATTTCCACCTTTGCTCCAGGTATGCTCATATGGTTCCGGATTTGAAGAAAGATCTTTTGGCATGAAGCCGATCTCCATCAATGGTTTCAATCCCCGGTTTATATATGTGTCAATAATGCTGTCAACAATCAACCAGTCATAAACAGGATTCCCTTTTTCATCTTCTTTGTAAGCGTCGGTGTAACCCCACTTAAGATCGGGGCCAGTGCTATTGCTCTTTGATGTAAGCAGGTTGTGGGTTCTTACAAAAACGGTCACGGGACTTAACTGCGCCAGTTCTGAAAGTAGTTTCTGTCCATCCTTTCTTGTTGTGTAATTTGGTTCATCATAGCCAAAGTATGCCCAGAACGGTTTCATATCTCCGACGAACTTTGAAGCATCCACACGAATAATTGCCGGGCCTGAAATATCCTGGGATTTGGCCAACTGCATGGAAACAACTAAGATTGCCGTCAAAAAAAGTTTCATTGATAGCGCCGTTAATTTGCAAAATGTTTATTTAAAAAGTAGCTGTGCAAAATTGTACAGATTATTTCTCCAGACCGGCCATGTATGACCTCCCGGGTATTCGCTGTAAGAGTACTTTACTCCCATTTCATCAAATTTTGCAAGCATGATCTTACAGTTATTGTAAGCAATATCTTCTTTACCACCCATGGCAATCCAAAACGACTTCAGGTCACTGTTGATGGTAGTGGCGTTTGCCTTCATAAAATCATACTGCGGGTTGGAAAGTTCCGGCCGATTCGCAAACCACCCTGAACTAAACACTCCGAGATAGCCAAACATGTTTGTGTTCTTCATTCCTGCATATAAGGTTTGCAAACCGCCCATTGACAGGCCAGCGAGTGCCCTGTTGCCGTTACCTGTTTCTGCGCGGTAGCTCTTTTCGACAAATGGGATAAGGGATTGTTTCAATTCGGTTTCAAATGTTCTCAGCGCTTGTTCACCGAATCCAGCGATACCACCACTTCCGAAGTTGCCATCAGGCATGATGACGAGCATTGGCTTTGCCTTTTTTTCGGCAATAAGATTATCGAGTATCACGTCGGTCCGTCCCTGCGTCGCCCATCCTCTCTCGTCTTCACCCCCACCGTGGAGTATGTATAACACCGGGTATTTTTCATTGATGTCATTATCATATCCCGGTGGTGTGTATACATAAAACCGGCGCCATGAGTTGGTAGCGGCGGAATAATATTTCTTTATCCTTATATCGCCGTGCGGAACGTCTTTAAGTGCATAATACCCTCCGCCTGTAAATGGAATTTCAATGCCGCTTGCCATTCGGCCCATGCCATAAAATGTCTCACTGGCGGGATCGGCCAGTGCAACTCCATCAATCAGCAGGGAATAATAATGAAACCCCTCGCTCACAGAGTCCGTAGTTACCTGCCAGTATCCGCCAGTATCTCTTGCCATATCATATTTTCTAACCAGGTCGACTTGCACTTTTTGTGCATCAGGAGCTTTGATGCGGAAAATAACGCGATTGTCCGGCAATATTTGCGGATACTTTGCCGATCGCACATTGGACGATGCGGGCGCACCCAGTATCGTGTAATGAGGAAATCTGGAAACATCTACCGGCTTGAAGAGAAACTGAGAAAACATATATAACCCATTCTTCCAAACTTTAAAATCGTGTACGCCGGGTTCGATATAATAAATATGCGGGACATTTTTTTCGTAGAGATAGTCATGGGTGCGTTGACTGAATCTCAGCAATCCGTCATTGTCACCACATGAAATCCAAAGTAGTTTTAGCTGACTTTTTGCAGTCGCGGGATCGGGGACGAGGTCTTCGGGTTTCTTCGTGTTGGGTGCAGAGGAAAACCCGGCGACCCAGGCAAATTTGTCGAGGTTGCCTAATCCAAAATTCAATGCTTGTCCACCACCCATAGAAAGACCAGCAATGGCGCGATGTTCCCGGTCTTTTAATACCGGGTAACTTTTTTCGATAAATGGAATGAGATCATCAAGCAGATCTTTTTCAAAAGTTGAAAAGGCCTGTACTTTCATGCTGTCGAAAATATTTCCTACTGCGCGATCGTCTTTCATGGCGCGTCCATTCGGCATGACGACAATCATTGGTTCCAGTTTGGCTTCCGAATAAAGATTGTCGAGGATCACCTGTGGCTTTCCACCATTCAGCCATTCTTTTTCATCACCACCAATGCCGTGCAACAGGTACAATACCGGATATTTTTTCTTTTTGGAATATCCAGGTGGCGTATAGATCAAACTTCTGCGGTTATTTCCAACCGTTTTTGAAATATAGGTGATCGTATCAATCTTGCCATGTGGTATATCAGTGTGTAAAGAGTCAAATCCTTTGGGTGCTTGTGCAACAGTTGGCTGGCCGTTCACAAAAAGAGCGAGCGAAAGATGGAAAACTATCGCAATTATAATTTGTTTCACCATAAGATTGAGTTGTATCAGTTTTTTGCGTAATTCATTTCAATTCGTTCGCCCGGATTCTTATTAATTGACGGGCAATACTGAAAATTGATCCACACAAGCCTCAACTTTTGCCGCGAAGTATTTGTCAATTATCAGTTCTGAATGGCGATGCCGGCAATCCTTCCTTATTGTAAAGGTTAGGATTGACGGGATTGTCGGCCCATGCGTATCGAACATATTTGGGTTCTACCAGGGCGTCGTTCCAAACAATTACATGATCGTTTTCTAGCCTTGCCTTTGCCCAAACAAATTTTTTATCTGTACCGGCGATTGCAAATTCGGAAGGAGCTTCTCCATCATTTGTGATCAACCCGCCGCCGATATTGTCGAAGCGTATTACAACCTCGTTCCGGTCGACAGTTGAAGAAACATAAATAGGACCAGAATGCACAATGTTTTCTCCATATGCCAGTTTCATCGCTGCTAAGGCAAGTCGCTCACCTACGTCTTTTTTATTGTCAGGGTGGATGTCGTTCCATTCGCCCAGGTCAATGGCGACCGCCATTGCTGTATTGGGCACGGATAATGTTTTTAATTGCGCTTCTCTTAATTCGGCCCACTGGCTCTCCGATGGCAAATAGTTATATTCCATAAACCCCGGAAGCTGCGCATACAGGAAAGGAAGAGGTGGCTGGTTCCACTGGGATCTCCAATCGCGGATAAGGGCAGGTAAAAGTTTTGAATATTCAGCAGCACGACGTGTATTAGCCTCACCCTGGTACCATAATATCCCTTTGACCGTATAATTAATATTGGGTGAAACCATCGCATTAAACAAAGCCGTTGGCTGGTTCTGAGCTACGATTGACGCAACCGAGTTGGCAGAAGTTGGTGATTCAAACACCTGGCCCACTTTATATTGCCAGTTCCCTTTCAGGTCGATCGTATCACTTCCCGCAAAAAGACAATAGGGCTTGCCTGGAACGAAGCCTCCTTTTCCATTGTTGTTTGTCACTTTTATTACGACGATGTTCTTACCGCCCTTCAACACATCTGCGGGAACGTTGTAACGGCGCTGGGGGTACATATAAGCTGTGCTCCCTACCTGCCTTCCATTGATGAATAAAATATCAGCATCCACTATTCTTCCTAAAAAAACTTTGGCTGCCTTGCCTGCCATAGTTGCCGGCACATCAATTTCCTTTCTATACCATACTACGCCATTCAAGTCTTTAATACCCTGGTCTTCCCAATAGCCCGGGACATTTATAGTATGCCATCCTTTGGGAATATAATCCGTCTCGAACCATTTCTTTGCGCTTAGCATGCCCAAATCATGCGGAGCGTTGGGTTTGATGCTTGCTGTTGCAGCACGGTTTATTCCATTGACATATGCCGTATCCTTATTTTTTTGAACGATATTAATTATAGAAGGAAAATCCTTCAGTCCTTCTTCGCTGGTCCATGCTTCAATAGGTGTGCCGCCCACACTTGAATTGACAATGCCTATAGGCACGTGGTATTTTTCATAAATCTTTTTAGCGAAAAAATAAGCAACTGCTGAAAAAGACCTTACATCTTCGCCGACTGCAGGTCTCCAGCTACCTGCTGGTAAATCACTGACTGGTCCCTGCAAATTGGTAAGTGTGGCAACAAGGAACTGCCGGATTTGGGGATAGTTTGCTTCCGCAATTTCTTTTGCATAGGTCACGTCGTGTAAGTTCATCTGGTGTACCATATTGGACTGACCACTGCAAAACCAAACGTCGCCGACAAGGATCTCGCGAAGGACAATGGTATTGCTGCCCTTAATTTCCATGGCGTACGGACCACCTGCTTTCATGGGTGACAACCGAACTAACCATTTTCCGTCCGCGCCGGTTGTGATCTTATAGCTCTTGCCATTGAATTTGATGTTCACCTTTTCATTTTTGGAAGCCCATCCCCAGATATTTAGCTTGACATCTCTTTGCAATATCATACTGTCCCGGATAATGGCAGGCAGCTTTACCTGGGAATAGCTCGCAGAGGAGAGAAGAATCAAAACGGTCAATGTTGAAATAAAACTTCTCATAATCAATTTTTCCATTGAAAGGCAAAATATTCACACTGTTCCTTCCCGATATTCTTCAACGCATGCGGGACATTTGACGAAAGGAAATAAAGATCGCCGGCTGATCCATCATAATATGTTCCGTCTATATACATCTGGACATTCCCCCGCAAGATCAAAACAATTTCTTCCTGTACATGGGTATGCGGCGGATGACTGACGGAATCGGCATTCAGTGCCGTCGTGTGCATTTCAAACTGGCTTAATTGTGATGTGGGCTGATTAAAGAAATCCCGACGGTAACCTTTGCCCGTGTTTGAAGTTTTCAATTCATTCCAATCGATCATGAAAGAACCACGGGATTGTTTTGTCCTTTCATTGGCGGGACGCGGTTTCGCTTTGTATTTTAATATAAAAAAAGTTGATTCACTATTGCCTGCATTGTCAACCACATGTTCATCACCGGGCATCACAAAAGCTATACTACCAGGCCCTAATGTTTGGCTTTTACCTGCAATGGTAATTTTTACTTGTCCGTCTTTAACAATCATTAATTCTTCTTCGTCTATATGGGTATAAGATGGTTGAGGGATTTTACCTGCTTCAATTGTGGACGCATGAACTTCAAAATGATCAAGAGCAACAGTTCTTCCTTCCAGGATCCTCCTTATGATGTCGGTCTCTCCCTTTTTTGGTTCATGATTCTTCCAGTAATAAACACCGGACAACAAAGTGTCTGTTTTTTGTGCTGTCAGCGTAACCGCTATTATCAATGTTGCCAGGCTCAGTAATAGTTTCATGTTGTAATCATTTTAATAACGTACAAATGCCCGGACAAATCAAAGTCACCTGTTATTATCTTTCAATGCTATTTCCAGTGCCTTTGTGGTGGTGTAATATTTGGCTAGCATATTCGGCACTTCCCAGGCCGGTATATTTTTGTTTTTTAGGTATTCGAGAAAATTTTTCATAACCCTTGCAAAATGCGCTTCATGTCCTTCTGCCAGGTTTTGAGGCAATTTAACACTCCAGCCCTTTGCAGACTTGTATAATGCTACACCGGGGAATTTTGCACTAATTTTTTTGAAGTGTGCCGATATCGATGATTCATAAGTGCTATCATCTTTTATTGGCTCGATGTATAAAACAGGTTGGAAGTTCTCTTCCTTTCCCTGGCGGATAACCAGGTTGGCCCTGCTACCTCTCATAATGGAGTAGTGGGTATCTCCCGTTCCTTCCGGGGCTTTGTAATTCCAGGTTACTGATGTCCTCGCATGTATACCCCTGATATTGTAATTTATCTCGCCATTGCAAGAGATGTGCAACAGTGTATCATGACTAATGTTGCTGGCTAAGTAGGATGGAAAGCTGTCTATCCCAGTGATTTCTTTGAATTCAGATAAGCTCATATCAGTCGCCCAACGTTTCGCGGAACTGATATCAATGTCTTTTGTGTAGTCTATAGCCTGGTCCGGGAAACATTCCCATTGAACCAGGTCAACCAGGTGGGTCATTACATCAACAATCCCTTCGCCTTGTTGCGACACATCGAGAAACCATGCCGGCCTCTTTAATATGTTTCCCGAAACGTATTTATAAAAATGATGGACACTTTCTTTCGTGATAGCAGGGTTATCATGGGTTCCTTTTTCCAACTCACCAAAAATTCCAGGGCTCATCGCAAGCTCGCGTTGCAATATTGTAGTAATCTCGAATCGTTCGGTCATGATATCATACAGCAACAATTTATTATTTGATGCCACCTCAAATGCTTCTTTCAATTTTTCAAATCCTTTGCTGTCGATCGCCATGGGTTTGTCGGCAAAAACATTATAGCCGTTTTTCAAAGAATTTAAGATATACTCGGTTTTCTTTTGGTTATTGCCCGATAATACCACAACGTTTCCTTTTTTTTCGGCAAGCATCCTTTCAAAAAAATCATTGCCTGCATAAACTTCTTCTTTCCATTTGGTAGGCTTTTCAAGTCGTGCATTATACGAATTGATCCTATCGAGGTGCAGGCTCAGATCATTACCTCCCGGTGCATATACATATACAGTAGAGTCAATATCCCCATACATCGATTTTTGCACCAATGCCGCATGAAAATGGCCGGGGTCCAGTGTAATGAGGTGAACGGGTTTTTGGGCAGGCATTTTACTTTGATTGCATGATGCTAAAATTAATACGGTACTTACAGCAGCGATGAAATGAATTGAGCCTGGGATAAACAATGGTTTCATCTTTTTCATCCGGATCTAGTTGTATTTTTTTAGTTGTATAAGAATTTCTTTGGATAACATGGCCACCATTTCAACTTTCTTCCCAGCAATTTTTGGAATAACGTATTCAACCGAAGTTCCAATAATTTGTGTCGCCTCAATGTAAGTGAGCTGGTAGTCTTTTTGCAGCCAGTGTAACAAGTTTTGCGTGGCGGATTTTAGCGCCCTGTCTAAATTCTTCTCTATTCCGAAAGCCATCACATAATTTTTGTCTTCGGCCCTGGGATGAGTGAGTTCAGCGCCACCATTTTTGATTACCCGGACAGTAAATTCAAAATTCATCGAGGTTTCCAAAGCATCGCCGTTCAGCTCACCATCGCCCTGCACAGCATGTCCATCACCTATCAGCAAGAGGGCACCGTTGTGATATACCGGCACATACACAGTTGCTGTTTCAGTGATGAATCTAAAATCCAGGTTACCGGCGAACCGCCCAAAGCCACCCGTTCCAATCTTATCGGTACCTTCAGGGGCAACGCCAACGCAACCTAAAAAGGGGTGGAGGGGAATTTTTACTTCCTTAATATGTTCGTGTTGGTTTGCGGGCGTGGCAACATTATTTTCCAAATCAATATTCCACCGGGCAAGTTTGGCGTGTCTCCATTTCTTTTTTATCGTGTTACCCGGCAAACTTTTGGGCACTAATGCTTCAAGGGTGGTAGCATAATTTCTGTTCAGTGAAATTTTTGTGATGGTTACAGCTATGGCATCGCCCGGAACAGCACCTTCAATAAAAAAAGGGCCTGTTAATGGATTTCCTCTTTCTGATTTTTTCTGACCGTCTTTGTCAAATCCACCCGCGTCAACACTTTCCGTGGCGACTGTATCTCCCGGCCTGATTGTGAGTGCGACCGGATTGGTTGAAGAATATTCGCGGTAATAAACGTTGGGCTTAAAATCTACCCGGTTCAATCGATGCTCCTGTTTGTTTTCGTAGATAGTCTGCCCGGACGCAGTCTCTATAATTATTTGCAAAGCGAAAAACAGGATAAATCTCATCCAGGATAAATTAAATTTTTCAATATACCACATTAGTAGTTCGTTGGGTTTCTTTGAAAGCGACAATTTGAAAATTGGTGAAATGCTGCGAATAAGGTAATAAGGTTAGCGTTAGTTTTGTCGATCTAGAGTTATTAAGGTAATAAGGTAGATTCGATCGAATTGAATTGCTATTGCAAGTTAGTTGATAAGTGTGCTTACTTAAAGCTAATCCCAACTGCCAGATTAAATCTTCGTTTCTACAAATTAATCCGAATTGTCAGATCAAATTTTAGCTTCTACGGATTAAGTCGCAACTACTTCCTATAACCTTATTACTTTCATAAGCCACATTTTCTAAAATAGTTCAATCATAGCCAGGTCCAACCGTATTACCTTCATAAGATAGTTTTTAAAAGAGTCTAATCCTGTTATCTTGCTACCGTCACTATTATTAACCGCGTCCAACCTTATTACCTTAGTAACTTCACTGATTATTAGCTAGGCCCAACCTTATTAGCTTATTGCATCCCTTTAATCGCCCTCACCCGGGTAAATCACCTTAATTATTAATCTATGCCTTCACCTCATATTCTTTGCGTTGCGGACGGCTCAGCATTTTGTTTGCTTCTTCATCATTCTTGAATTGCTCTTTAACCGGATCCCAGTAAATTTTCCGCTTCAGCTTCATTGAAATATGATGAAGTAAGCACGCAGTACATGCACGATGCGCTTCTTCCACCGGAGCGATCGTTTCCTTGTTGTCGCGGATTGCTTCGAGCCAATTGCCATGATGGTTTTTGCTCACGGTAAAATGAAATTCTTTTTCACCAATGACTGAGGTTAGAATTTTTGGATCACTGGCATCTAATTTTTTGGCCTGCCCTGATTTAGCACCCGGATCACTGCCGGTAACCTGGTAATCTCCTCTCGATACAAAGATCCAGCCATCAGTACCCTCAAATTTTATCCCGTTTTGAAATTCGTTGCTGACGATCATCTTTACACCATCCGCATAAAGTGCTTCGGTTTTAAAAATTCCGTGCACGTCCCATAAGCCACCTGTTGCAAACTCCGCTTTATCACACCAGATCTCAAGCGGGCCACTACGTTCCATTCCCATTCCGCAATGTGCCGAATCGATATGATGCGCACCCCAACCAGTGATCATACCGGCGCCGAACTGTTCGCACCTCAGCCATCCCGGCCGTTCATATCCACTTTGAGGATGCACCCTGTCTTCGGTGTAATAAACCAATGGTGTAGAGGCAAGCCACATATCATAATTCAGATTTTTTGGAACGGCTTGTTCAGTCGCGTTCCCGCCCGGCGGATCACCCGGCAGGCCTACGTAAACGGTTTTTAATTTGCCAATACGACCGTTCCTGACCAGCTCAGCTGCATATCGAAATTGCTCGGTAGAACGCTGTTGACTTCCAATCTGGAATTTTACCCCGCTCTTTGTTATGACGTCACTGATTATCCTTCCTTCTGCAACGGTAAGGGACGCCGGTTTTTGCATATAAATATGTTTTTTGGCACGGGCGGCGGCTGCGCCGATCATTGCATGAGTATGGTCCGGCGTACTGATCAGCACGGCATCAATGTCTTTGTTCAACAATAATTCCCGAAAGTCTGTGTACAACCTGGCCCCATCAAACGATTTCCCGCTACGCGTACCGTAATATTCATTCACTAATTGTTTGCCTTGTTCTGCGCGAATGAAATCGAGATCGCATACGGCCATTATTTGTGCAAAGTCATGTTGCCATACACCGGGCATATCATGAGCTCGCGAAATGCGACCCGTTCCGATTGCAGCAACATTAATTCGGTTGCTGGGCGCTTTTTTCCCGAATACCGATGATGGCACAATCGACGGAATGGCTGCCAGTGCAGCTGCTTTCATTGTGTTGCCCAGGAACTCCCGCCGCGATTGTATTCTCCTTTCCATCAGTTGAAAATTTAGATGATGAATGCTAATTCACTTCTTTGACAAATTTCTTCCACTCATCTTCTGCTTTGACAGCATCAAACTATCCGTTGAAGACTACCAGCCTGTATTTGAGCGTATATGATTTGCCGGGTTCCAACAACCAGTCCTTGTTCTTTGTTGGGGCGAAATTGACGAAAACGTCATCCCGCCCCCCATTTGATTTTTTATCCCCAGATCGTGATTGTCATCACTTCAATTCCAGGACCACCACGCTAAAGGGAGGTATAGTAACCGACAGCTTTGGACCATTTAGTTGTGCTCCGCTGTATGTTTTGGGGACGATTTTGCCCGGGTTATCAAAGCTGTTATAATTCTGCAATTTGTCGGATGTCAAAATTCTTCCTGTAACTGACTTGTAGCTTGCTCCATTTATATCAATAGAAACCGGCTGCGGATTTTTCGCATCTATATTTACGAGGGAGATATGAGTCACCCCATTTTTGTCTTTGGACGCTGAAGCCGAAACGGCAGTAAGACTCTCCTTCCCAACAGTATATTTATTACTGGTAACCTGCAGCGGCAGCAGGGTGGCATCCTGGTGCACATTGTACATTTCCATCACATGATAAGTGGGAGTGAGGATGATTTTGTCTTCGCGTGTCAAAATAACTGCCTGCAATACGTTTATTGCCTGGGCCAGGTTAGCCATCTTAACCCTGTCGCAATGATTGTTGAAGATGTTTAATGTAGCTCCTGCTATCATCGCATCCCTCATTGTATTTTGCTGGAACAGGAATGCCCCGTTCGTTCCCGGTTCTACGTCATACCAGCCGCCCCATTCATCAACTGCGAGTGCTTTCTTCTTCTGTGGATCGTATTTATCCATAATGGCACTGTGTTTTGTTATCAATTCTTCCATCAGAAGGGCTTTTTTCATGGTAATGAAATACTCTTCTTCAGAAAAGTTGGTAGCAGAACTTTTCTTATTCCAGTCGATGACTGAATAATGGTGCAGCCCCAGTGCATCAAACATATTTGCCGGCAATTCTTTCATCAATACTTCGGTCCAGTGATAGTCATCATCCGATGCGCCGGAAGCAATCCGGTAGATACGATCACTGTTATTCCAGTTGGTCATAAAAGTGGCATACTGCCGATACACATTTGCGTAGTGCTCCACTTTCATATTGCCTCCGCAACCCCAGGCCTCGTTGCCTAATCCCCACAGTCTAACCTTCCATGGATTTGGTCTTCCATATTGCTGGCGAAGGTCTGTCATCGGGCTGCTGCCGTTAGGATGACTCGTGTATTTTACCCAATCAGCCAGTTCCTGGGGAGTACCGCTACCCACGTTTCCGCTTAAATAGGGCTCGGCACCCAATTGTTCGCACATATTTAAAAACTCATTGGTGCCAAAACTATTATCCTCCTTTACATTACCCCACCAGATATTGAGCATCGATGGCCTCTCTTTTTTTGGACCAACACCATCGCGCCAATGATATGTATCGGCAAAACATCCTCCCGGCCAGCGAAGCACAGGCACCTTAAGCTTTTTTAGGGCATCGATCACATCCAGCCTTACTCCATCTTTGTTCGGAATAGTTTTGTTGGTATCGCCTACGTAAAAACCGCCATAAATGCAATGGCCCAGGTGTTCGGCAAAATGTCCATATATATTTTTATCAATAACATCTTTTCCATTGCCGGCATTTAAAACAATGTTGTTTTGTGCAAAAAGGAAATGCGTCCCGGTTGCGCCGACCAAAAGAAGTAATTTTTTCATACGTAATTATAAAATTGAAATGTTTGAGGTTATTACATTACTGGTTGTCTTGTTTTTGATGCCGGGCTGTCCTCCGCCAATACCAATCATTACTTTTTCCTTCAGTCGATAGCTTGTTCCGTCTTCTGCAATTAATGATAAATGTGCCGGAGAAATATTAAAGGTCACTACTTTGCTTTGGCCTGGCTTTAGCAATATACGCTGAAATCCTTTTAATGATTTCAAAGGCGACTTTCCTTGCCTGCCCTCATGCGTAATATATAGTTGAACAACTTCTTCACCGGTTATCTTACCGGTATTGGTGACCCTTGCACTAACCTTAACCGTTTTGCCGGAACTTGACGAAGCAGGCAAACGGAGCATGTCGTACTTGAACGTAGTAAAACTTAATCCGTAACCGAAGGGATACAACGGCTCCCCTTTAAAATATCGATAAGTCCTGTCAGACATGGAATAATCATTGAACGCGGGCAGATCGCTGTCGTTTTTATAGAATGTCACAGGCAGGCGACCCGCAGGATTATAGTCGCCAAACAATACATCGGCAACTGCGGTGCCAGCACTTTGTCCGCCATACCAGGCATTAACAATGGCAGGAATGTTTGCGTCTTCCCAGGGAATAGCGATAGCGCTGCCTGTCATCATTACAAACACAACAGGTCGTCCTGTTACCTGTAATTTTTTCATTACATCTGTTTGGATTTGCGGAAGCATAATGGAGGTTCTGTCGCCTCCATTGAATCCCGGGTAGTCCACTTTCATTTCTTCTCCTTCCAATTGTGGGCTTATACCTCCGACATAAATAATCGCATCGGCATCTTTGATCCGTTCGAGGAGATTATTTAGTTCAAAGCGTTCAAAATTACCAGCCCTCAATCTTACGTTGCCTTTACCTTCACCCTGCCAATATTCTACAACAATTTTATATTGTTTTCCTTTTTCAATCGGCTGCCGGTATGTACGTGCACCCCATCGGTTACGCACCCATGCATTGAGGACTTCTTTATCATCAATAAAAACTTTATAGCCGTCATCTGCCTCTATTTCAAAACTGATTTCGCCATCGTTTTCCGCTTTATAAAAGCTAGTATAGCGCGCAGAAAAATTATTGGCCCTTATTTCTCCTGTTACCGTCTCGCCTTCCTGCCAGAATTTATCAAGCACTGGCTCCGTTACTATAACCGGTTCTCCCTTCAAGTCGACATTGTTATAATATTCTGCTTTAAAACCCTGTTTGCCTTCTATGGAGTATTGGTTATTTACGTCGGCATACACTAGTAAAGTGTCATTGGTAAAATTGAGTGCCTTTTCATAGATCACTTCCACGTCAGCGCCCAGCTTTTGTTTGATCCCCGCCAATACGGTTACAATTTCTGTGGGTGTGCCATTATAATTTCCCAGCACCGCGATAGGGTTATCTGCATTTGGCCCAACTACCGCGATTTTTCTAATGTTTTTAGAAAGTGGCAAAGTATTATTAGCGTTTTTCAGCAACACGATACTTTCTCGCGCCATTTTAAGTGCGTGCTCTTTGTGGGGAGCACTTTCCAGTACGCTTTGGGGCGTCTGAGCATATTTTACAATGCTCACGGGGTCAAATAAACCCAGCCTGTAGCGAATAGTGAAAAGTCTTTTTACGCTCACATCAATCTGTTGCTCTTTGACTAATCCCTTTTTTACAGCATCAACGAGGGCTAAAAAGGAAGCCGTGCCGCAATCCACATCGGTGCCATGCATTACTGCGTCTGCACTGGCTGCAGACGCGTCGGCATGCGTCTTGTGATTTTTATAAAAATCGTCAATTGCCCAACAGTCACTTGTTACATAGCCTTTAAACTTCCATTTATTCCGAAGAATATCATTCATCAGTAAATCATTGGCACAACACGGCTGTGTATTTACCGCGTTATAGGCGCACATCACTCCGGCAACTCTTGCGTTTACCACCAATTCTTTAAATGCCGGCAGGTAGGTATCCCACAGGTCATAAGGCGAAGGGTTGAAATTATCCACGTGGCGGGACGGCTCGGGTCCGCTGTGCACAGCGTAATGTTTGGCACAAGCTGCGGCCTTCAGGTATTTTGGATCGCTTCCCTGCAAACCACGAACAAATGATGCAGCCATTGTTGCCGTCAAAAATGGGTCTTCTCCATATGTTTCCTGTCCCCGGCCCCATCGAGGGTCGCGAAAAATATTTATGTTGGGCGTCCAGTAAGTCAATCCTAAATATCGTTCCCCCGCGCGTCGCTGTGCTACTGCTTTATTGTAGACAGCCCTTCCCTCCAAAGCTGCAAAATCAGCCATGGTAAACATTGAAGATGTATCCCAGGTTGCAGCCATGCCAATTGCCTGCGGAAATACGGTGACACGATACGGCGTCCTGGCCACTCCATGTAATACTTCGTTCCACCAGTCGTATGCTGGTATTCCTAATTTTTCGATCGCCGGCGCATGATTCATCATTTGCGCGACCTTTTCCTCGAGCGTCAAACGACTCACCAGGTCATTTACTCTCTTTTCAAATGGTAAACGATGATCCCACATTGGGAACGATTTATATTCCTGTGCATGAACAAAGGAGAACAAAAACAGGAAAGCAACCAAAAGGATCTTTTTCATTGGCTTCTTATCGTCTTATTTCTGGGCAGTAATTGTTTGAATAGAACCGTCATCGTTATACTTCAGCTCGGTCATCTTCACATTTCTCAGGTGAGTTTTGCCGCTCAATTGTACGTCATGATAAAATAAATACCATTTGCCATTAGATTCGATAATGGAATGATGATTGGTCCATCCTTCAACAGGGTTTAAGATAACCCCCTGGTAAGTGAAAGGTCCATAGGGATTGTCGCCGGTGGCGTAACAAAGTAAATGTGTGTCGCCCGTGGAATAAGAAAAATAATATTTGCCTTTGTACTTGTGCATCCATGATGCTTCGAAGAACCGTTTGTCGTTATTTCTTTCCAAAAACGGCTTTCCGTCTTTATCTACAATTTGCACCTCTTTCACCGGTTCTGCAAAACCCTTCATGTCGGCATTTAGTTTTGCTATCCTTGGAAGTATCGCAGCTTCCTCAGGTTTACGGTTTCCGGCTGCAGAATCGTATTTGTTGTTGTTCCATCTTTGCAATTGTCCTCCCCATATGCCCCCGAAATACATATAGAAAGTGCCATTATCGTCTTTGAATACACAGGGATCGATACTGTAACTTCCTTTGAAGGGTTCTTTCTCTGCAATAAAAGGTCCTTCCGGTTTTGCACTGGTGGCCACTCCAATGCGGAATACGTCCTGCTTATCTTTTACCGGGAAATATAGATAATAGGTATTATTGGCAAAGGCGGCGTCAGGAGCCCAAAGCTGGCGGCCTGCCCAGGGAATATTTTTAATATCAAGCGCCACGCCGTGATCGGTAACGGCGCTGTCTGCACCAGCCATGGAAAGAACGTGATAATCCCTCATATCAAAATGGCCGCCGAGGTTATCTTCCTTCGTACCGGTAGCAGTATCATGTGATGGATAAATATAAATACGGCCGTTAAATAAATGTGCGGATGGATCGGCAGTATAGATGTGTGAAACCAGGGGTTGTGAAAGATATTCTTTCTTTTGTACTGAGCTGCTGTCGGCGGTTATTTCTGATTTATCCTCCTTTACTTCGTTATTACAATTAGAAAGTAAAACGGCACTTGCCATTAGTGATAGAAGGTATTTGAGTTTCATTTTTATAATTGATTAAAAATTTGACTAAATCGTTAAGTTTAAAAGCCGATGCTGTTTCCACCGTCAACAGGCAACACAACTCCCGTTATATATTTGGCGGCATCTCCGGCAAGGAACAAAGCTGCATCGGCAATATCCGAAGGCTTACCCATAAAACCCATCGGTGTTCGTCCATAAACCTTTGCCTTTCGATCAGGATCATTATTCAAAGCAATGTCTGTCATAGGAGTAGTTATGAACCCGGGCGCGATGGCATTGATACGTATTCCCTTCGGCGATAATTCTACGGCCATGGCCCGTGTCAATCCGTCAATGGCCGTTTTGCTTGCGCTGTACGCAATGACTTTGGGCAATCCATACTGTGCAGCCATTGAGCTGATATTAATGATGCATCCGCTTTTGTTGGGCAGCATACATTTCACCACTTCCCTTGATATGGCAAAAACAGAACAAAGGTTAGTCGTGATCACTCTTTGAAATTCCTCATCCGTAACCTCCGTGAAATCTTTTTTCATGTTGATGCCGGCATTATTCACGAGGATATCGATTTTGCCAAATTGCCGGATCACATTGGAAATAAGCGATGGTATCGATGAAAGGTCGCTGACGTCGCAACGCATAGGATAACATAGCGTACCCAATGCTGTTTTGGCATTATTTAGTTTCGCTTCATCTCTGCCCACGATAATAGTATGTATGCCGGATTCAACAAATTTTTCTGCGATGGCGAGACCTATGCCCGAACCTCCCCCGGTTATAATGGCCACTCTCATGTTTTGGTTGCTCATAATTTTTCTTTATGCCTGCCTCCTGGCAGAACAGCAGGTATTAATTTCCGGGTGCATACGGAAAATGTAAGCTTTTATAATAGTCCAGTGTTTTATCGGGCTGCTCATTTGCGGACGGAATAGTCATGCCACTGAATGTTTGAAAATATAGCAGGCAGGAATTTCGCCACCACTTAGCTTCTTCCGCCTGTATTGCCAGCAGCATTTTAACGTGCGTAAACCTTTCGTTGTCCAACAATTTTTCCAGCTGATTCCATGCTAGCTGAAATGATCGTATATCGGCGACGCCCTTTTGATATTTGTAGCAAAGCTCGTCCCACAACGTCCTACCAGATTTCATTTTATGTTTCCAGCTTACATGATGAAACCAGAGTAAGTATTTTTCATCGCAGCTGTTTACGTCTTCGAATTGTTTGCGCACTTCGGGAGCATACTGTGCCAGTGCATTTGTGCCATTTGCAGTTCTATCGAACCCTATCCCAAAAGAATCGGCCCTGTGGAAATAAACAGGATTCCAGTCGGGTCGTGGGAGCGTATTTCCCCACGGAGCGGGTCCATAATGATGTCCGTTTCCCATGATATGATGCAGCCCCAATGGCGTCATATAGTTTACCATCGCTTCATGAGATGACAGCATTATTTTTTTTACGTTCGAGATAACTGCAGGATTACTATTAAATGTTTGACGTATCCATTCGTCAGCAATTTGTTCACTGCTCAAATCATAATTCCACGCCAGTCGGCCAAAAGCATACCAGTTTGCTTGTCCAAATAATTGACCCGTCCAGTTACGCTCATTACCTATATTGGATACTCCTGCAATTCCGTTCAATGTGTAATCATATAAACTACCATCAACAATCTTAGACACGAATGAGCCTTTTCCCTTTGCATAGGTGTCTGCATCCAACACCTCTTTAAACATTGGCGCTTCATAGACAAGGTGAGTACCCTGTCCAAGGTATTCCTGTGTCAACTGGAATTCCATCATCAGGGGAGTATGACTCATCGCTCCAAACAGGGGAGAAAAAGGTTCTCTTGGCTGAAAATCTAGTGGCCCATTTTTTACCTGGACCATCACATTCTCCGTGAATTTTCCATCCAAAGGTTTAAACTCATCGTATGCCTGTTTGATCCTGTCCTCTGATTTCTCACCATATACGAATGCCCTCCACATCACAATGCCATTATGCGGACCGACAGCATCCGCCAGCATATTGGCGCCGTCGGCATGTGTACGCTGGTAGTTCTGTGGTCCGGGTTGTCCTTCCGAGTTTGCTTTTACCAGGAAACCTCCAAAGTCGGGTATGAATTCATAGATTTCGTTAACCTTATTTTTCCACCATTGCCTAACCGTATCATTTAAAGGATCGGCTGTTTTTAATTTGTCAAGCTCAATCGGTGCACTGAATCGGGCTGTCAGAAAAACTTTAATGCCATAAGGACGAAAAATATTTGCGAGGACTGCCACTTTTTCAAGATACGGCCTTGTCAATACGATTGCATTGGCGTTTACATTTGTAAGCGAAACCCCATTAATGCCCAGCGAAGCATTCGCCCTTGCATAGTCAATGTAGCGCTGATCAATATAAGCTGGTAACGTGTGCCAGTTCCAAATTGAAATTCCTGCATAGCCACGTTCTACATACCGGTTCAGGTTATCCCAGTGATTCAAAATTCGCAGCCGGATTTTCGGAGCGGTGGAGAACGATAACTGTTGAATATTTTGATGTGTTTGTAACAAACGCAGGAAATGAAATACGCCGTATAGTATGCCGATGTCAGAATTGGCACCTATAACAAAAACGTTACTTTGGCGACGGATGATAAATCCTTCATTCCCGATTGAATCGAGGTCACTTGCCGAAAAAATGGATTTGACAAACGACGAGGTTGCTGGTGTTCCTGCTACAATGCTCCTGCTCGCAGAAGAAATACTTGTGATTTTCTTTCCCAGCAGGCCTTCGAGACCCCTGATCAATTCTGCTTTTGCAATATGTATCGTTTGTGAGGAACCGTTCACCTGCACAGAAGTTACCAGGTTCCTGTATTGATGAAGTAGTGAGGCGTTATCGATTTTGTCGTAGCGTAACCAGAGTCGGTAACCGTCCTCGGCAATTATCGCAGATGACAACATCAGAAATACAAAAAGGAGAAAATTCTTTTTCATATTGAAAAACCAGTTTTCAAATATGGCCCCTCTTTAAAGATGACTTTCTTATGATCATTTCCGAACGAACAACTATTGTCGGAATCTGCCGGATGTCAATGGTGCCCTTCAGGTGGTTGATCAGGTTGCGGGCTGCAATTTCTCCCATGTCCACACCAGGGTAATTAATTGTCGTTAACTGCGGTTCCACTAGTTTACTGATGGCATCATTATTAAAACCAACTACAGCGATGTCGGCGGGAATTCTAATTCCATTACTTTTTAAGGTTTGCATGCATACTGCGGCGGAAAAATCATTGGTAATAAAGGCACCGTCAGGCAAAGGAGCCATATTTAATATTTCAATCGCCGCATCGATCCCACATTGTTCGCTAAGGTCTTTGATAAGCACTAATTCATCATCAAAAGCAATACCATGGTCATGCAAGGCTTCCTTATAACCCTTATAGCGCCCCGCATAAACATTGCGCCTCAGGTTTGCCGTTACCAGGACAATGCGTTTGCATCCTTGTTCAATAAGATGTTCAGTGGCCTGGTAGCCGCATTGATAGTTGTTGATAATAACCTTGCTGGTTTCACTTTGCTCTTCTACGCGGTCAAAGAAAATAACAGGAATTCCCTTTTCCTCAAGTGGCTTATAATGGTCAAGAGAACTGGTGTCAAAGGCAAGCGAAGCGATAACTCCATCCACCCGTTTATGAAAGAGATTCATGGCATTTGCAGCCTCCCTTTGGTAACTTTCCGCGGAGTGCGCAATAATAAGGTCATATCCCGCCTCGGTCGTGACCTTTTCAATACCCGCAAGGACTGAGGTGATAAAATTACTATTGAGTTCATGAACGATTACGCCAATAGTATTTGTTTTTTGCTTTCGAAGATTGCTTGCAAAAATGTTTTGCCTGTATCCGAGCTCACGGGCCACTTCTTTGATCTTCCTTCGGGTGTTTTTATTAATAACAGGATTATCCCTAAGTCCACGACTTACCGTTGCAGAAGAGAGCGCCAGCTTGCGGGCAATATCATAAATTGTAGTGTCCTTTCTTTGCTTCATTGATGCAATCGGTTGCATAAAAATCGATAAAATATGCTCAGCTACAAAGTTTATTTTCTTAAGGAAGTAACAGTCAGTTCTGTCCATTCATGATGACAATCTTGCCAGTTTGAGTTTGTAACGTTGACCGTCCCGACAAATTCCCACCATGCTCGAATTTGATAGGAGAGGTTTCTCCTTGAGAAAAAAATTGCAATCGGTTGCATTTTTTTGAAAAATTCGGTTACATTCGAATCCTGAATTACTATTTGCACGTGCTTTGGTCAGGTGAGGTCGCATATGGAGTATTAGGAATTGTTGAATTGGCCGTCGCGGTTGTCAAACTGAGTATATGCTCTGGTCAAACTCCACGATCAAATAGAAGAGTGGCTGAAGGACCCGCTATTCTCAAAACTCCGGGGGATTGATTAAATGAGGTAAAGAATTATGAATAACAATAGTTGATATAATTCGACCGAAACCCTGCATTAATCACGTTCGTTTGATTTATATATAGGCAATCCCGGGACGGGTTTATACCTGTCCCTTTTTTTTCAAATTTTGTCATACCTTTTACTCAAAACCAACAAACTCGGATGCTTCTGTTAGGAATCGATTTGGGTACGTCGTCAGTAAAAGTTTCTGTTGTTAACGCCCAAACGCAGCAATGCATTGCGTCGGCCAGTCATCCTGAAACCGAAGCAGATATTATTGCATTGCAACCCGGTTGGGCAGAACAAAGCCCCGATCTATGGTGGGAATATGCTAAACAGGCAATTCTAAAATGTAATGCCAGTGAAAAATACAACTCAAATGATATTTCCGCAATCGGAATCGCTTACCAAATGCATGGGTTAGTATTGGTAGATAAGCAGCGGAACGTACTGCGAAACTCAATTATATGGTGCGACAGCCGTGCGGTTGAGATCGGGAATAAGGCCTTTCATGACATCGGTGAGGAAACGTGTTTGTCCCATCTGCTCAACTCGCCAGGAAATTTTACAGCGAGTAAACTTGCCTGGGTAAAGAGAAATGAGCCTGCAGTTTATGACAGGATCGATAAAGTGATGCTTCCAGGGGACTTTATTGCTATGAAGATGACCGGCGAGTGCACTATAACTATGTCGGCATTATCCGAAGGAATTTTTTGGGATTTTAAAAATGGAGGTTTGGCCCAGGATATTATCAATTACTTTGGATTTGACTCCAATTTATTTCCTGCGATTCAACCTTTGTTTTCGCCACACGGATATGTGACAGGCTCCGTCGCTTCAAGGCTTTCCTTAAAACCGGGAATTCCGGTGTCCTATAAAGCGGGTGATCAGCCAAACAACGCTTTATCGCTAAATGTTTTGAACCCCGGCGAGGTCGCTACCACAGCGGGTACTTCAGGTGTGATATACGGCGTGTGTGATGAGTTGAACTATGATGTTCAGTCCAGGATCAACAGTTTTGCTCACGTAAATCATAATGCCGCAGGTAAAAAGGATACGAGGATTGGTGTATTATTATGCATTAATGGAACTGGTATTTTCAATCGCTGGATCAGGAACATTTCGGGCGCCAATCATTCTTATGCCGCGCTAAATGAAGAAGCGTCAAAGATTCCGGTTGGTTCCGAAGGAATAATTGCTTTACCTTTTGGCAACGGCGCGGAACGTATGCTTAACAACGAAATTGTGGGCGGACATCTTCACAATCTTGATTTCAACATCCACACAACGGCTCACCTCGTACGATCCGTACAGGAAGGAATAGCGTTTTCCTTCCGGTACGGGTTGGATATTATGAGGGAAAATGGGATCAATCCCACAGTAGTTCGTGCCGGCAGGTCCAATCTTTTTCTGAGCGACGTTTTTACGAGGTCATTCGCCAATGCCAGCAACACTTCAGTTGAATTTTATGAAGGGGATGGAAGTTTTGGCGCTGCCGTTGGAGCAGGTATTGGTGCCGGAATTTATAAAAGCGCCGAAACAGCATTGCAAAACAGGAAGCCGATTGGTACCGTTGAACCCCATGAAACGAAGCTTTATGATGACCTGTATCTTCAATGGAAAAATAAGCTTAACGATCAATTGAGACTTGCTGAGCAACCGAAAGCAACATCTCTTGCTATATAAACATTCATTAATCAAAATTTCTAATGACAATGTCAACCTCCACAGCGCAAAAAGAATATTTCAAAAAAGTTTCGAAGATTCAATATGAAGGCAGAGATTCAGACAATCCCATGGCGTATCGATGGTATGATGAAAGCAAAGTAATAGCCGGTAAAACGATGAAGGAGTATTTGCGTTTTGCTTGCGCATACTGGCATTCGTTCTGCGGAAGCGGGGCAGATCCTTTTGGAGAACCTACGCACCTTTTTCCCTGGAATGAAAAGGCTGATGCCGTGGAAAGAGCAAAAGATAAAGCCGATGCTGCCTTCGAGTTTATCACCAAGTTAGGATTGCCCTATTATTGTTTTCATGATGTGGATGTGGTCGATTACTCCAATGACGTGGAAGAAAATGACAACAGGTTGCAGGCGATGACGGATTATCTCCAGGAAAAACAAAAAGCTACCGGTGTAAAACTATTGTGGGGCACCGCTAATTTGTTTTCAAACAGGAGATACATGAACGGCGCGTCCACCAATCCCGATTTTCATGTTTTAGCGCATGGCGCAGCCCAGGTAAAGGCCGCGCTGGACGCTACAATTGCACTGGGAGGAGAGAATTATGTGTTCTGGGGTGGTCGTGAGGGGTACATGAGTTTGCTTAACACCAATATGAAAAGGGAGAAGGAACATTTGGCCAGGTTCCTGCACACTGCGAAAGATTATGCGAGAAGAAACGGGTTCAAAGGAAAATTCTTTATCGAACCCAAACCATGCGAGCCATCCAAGCATCAGTATGACTATGACTGTGAAACCGTGATTGGCTTCTTAAGACAATATGATCTGTTAAACGATTTCAGTCTTAATGTGGAAGTAAATCACGCTACTTTAGCCGGACATACTTTTACCCATGAATTGCAGGCAGCTGCTGATGCAGGTTTGCTGGGAAGCATTGACGCCAACCGTGGCGATTATCAAAATGGGTGGGACACGGATCAATTCCCCAATGACATAAATGAACTTACGGAAGCCATGCTGATTATAATTGAAGCAGGAGGCTTTAAAGGTGGTGGCATTAATTTCGATGCAAAAATCAGGAGAAACTCTACGGATCCTGAAGATTTATTTCACGCCCATATTGGCGGAATGGATACATTTGCGAGGGCACTTATTACAGCAGAAGCCATCCTGCAAAAATCTGATTATAAAAAAGTCAGGAAACAACGATATGCCTCTTTTGACACGGGTAAGGGCAAAGAATTTGAAGATGGCAAACTTACGCTGGAAGACCTGAGAACCTATGCTATTGAAAATGGGGAACCTGCCGTAAAAAGCGGAAAGCAGGAATATATGGAGAATATCATAAACAGATATATTTAACAGCATTATTTCCCGAAGGCCACAATAGACTCCACGGAGGTTTTCTTCGGTACAAACTTTTAAACAACTGCAATGAATAGCTACCTCTCAGCCATCGACTGGGTCATTATCCTGTTTTATTTCGGCGTGATTGCCGGCATTTCGTGGTGGGCAGTAAAAAAGAAAGATAAAAACTCAGCGGACGATTATTTTCTTGCCGGCCGGCACCTCGGCTGGTTCGTTGTCGGAGCTTCCATTTTTGCATCTAATATCGGTTCAGAACATCTTGTTGGGCTTGCGGGTTCAGGGGCAACAGACGGCGTTGCATTGGCGCATTATGAATTACATGCGTGGTGTTTATTGGTCTTGGGCTGGGTTATGGGCCCCTTCTATATGAGGTCAAAAGTGTTTACGATGCCGGAGTTTTTGGAGAGAAGGTTTACTCCACAAGCCAGGACAGTTCTGTCACTCATTTCACTGTTTGCATATATCCTTACTAAAATTGCGGTTGGCATTTTTGCAGGCGGCGTAGTATTCAGAGCACTCTTGCCCGAAGTAAACATCCTGGGAATGGATACATTCTGGATCGGTTCTATCCTGCTGATTATTTTGACCGGTATCTACACAATCGTTGGTGGACTAAGAGCTGTTGTTTATACGGAAACACTTCAAACTTTTGTAAAAATTATCGGGGCTATCCTTGTAACTTATTATGGACTGGATGCTCTGGGTGGCTGGGATAAACTGAGAGAAATATGCGGCAGTGAAATGTTTAATTTATGGAAACCTGTTGTACCCGATGGAGTGGAAAGTACATGGGCGCCTGTGAAAGAAGCAGGAAGACAGGCATGGTACTTCAATGATAAGTATCCATGGCCAGCCATGTTGCTTTGCGCTCCTATAATCGGTTTGTGGTATTGGTGTACTGACCAGTATATTGTACAAAGAATCCTGGGTGCCCGTGATGAAAAACAAGCAAGACGTGGTACCGTTTTCGCCGGTTTCTTAAAGCTTACTCCTGTTTTTCTATTTATCATTCCCGGCATGATATGTTTTGCATTGGCAAAAAGCGGGATAAATGCGGACATACAGAAAGAGTTGTTTGATGCAAATGGTCAATTGATCAGGGAACGGGCACAGGGAGCATTCCCATTGTTAGTAACGCATGTGCTTCCTGTTGGCGTAAGAGGTATTGTGGTTGCGGGGCTGCTGGCTGCATTAATGAGTGCATTGGCGGGCGTATTCAATGCATCATCGTCATTGTTTACTATGGATTTTTATTCGAGGTTCAGACCCAGGGCATCACAGGAAAAATTAGTACGGGTTGGAAGAATAGCAACGGTTGTTATGGTTATTATCGGGCTGCTTTGGATCCCGGTGATACAAGGTGCAAGAGGATTATATGATTATTTGCAGGGCATACAAGCTTACCTGGCGCCACCCATTTTTGTTGTTTTCTTCTTCGGAGTATTTATGAAACGATTGAACGGCCCAGGATGCCTGGCAACATTACTTACGGGCTTTGCAATGGGATTGTTCCGTTTAATTGTGGACACACCCGTCAAGCTCGGAGGAGACGCTTACACAGAAGGCTCATTCCTTTGGGTCGTTAATAACATTTTCTTTCAATATTACAGCCTGCTGATAACTATTGTCTGCATCCTTGTATTTATAATAGTCAGCTATGCAACCCGGCCGCCGGATTATGCAAAGATCAACGGACTTACATTTTCTACATTATCAGAACAAGACAGGCAGGAAAACCGTTTGACCTGGAATTGGAAGGATGTTCTGCTTTCGGTGTTACTGATTGCGTCTATCGTAGCGATTTATACTTTTTTCACGGGATGACGGTTTGAGGTTTGTCTCCCAAAGGGCTCCTTCGGGAAATTTCGAATTTGATTTTTGAAACACGTTACCGCGATCCCGCCTTTTGCGGCTGAAGGGGAAGTTCGGTGTTGGCCGTTAGTCATTGCGAGCAGAGCGAAGCAATTAGCTCTTGGAATTTGACAGTTTAGTTATTTACCCATAACCCATAACCCATAACTCATAACTCATAACCCATAACTCACCACTCACAACTGACAACTCAGAACTTACACTTAAAACAAGTCAATCATGTTAATGGAACAAACCATGCGCTGGTTCGGGCCCGATGACCCGGTGAGCTTGTCTGATATACGACAGGCTGGATGTACCGGTGTGGTTACAGCATTGCATCATATTCCAGTCGGCGAGGTGTGGACGGTAGACGAAATCAAAAAAAGAAAAGCAGCGATTGAAGCGGCTGGGATGAGCTGGACGGTAATTGAAAGCCTCCCTGTAAGCGAAGACATAAAAAAACAGTCGGGCAATTTCATGAGACATATTGAAAACTACAAAACCAGTTTACGCAATGTAGCTGCCTGCGGACTGAAAGTGGTGACCTATAATTTTATGCCCATCCTCGATTGGATGAGGACAGATATCTATTATAACATGCCAGATGGAAGTAAGGCATTGCGCTTCGAGAAGTCCGCATTTGTCGCATTCGATCTTTTCCTTTTGAAGCGACCCGGCGCTGAGAAAGATTACAACGAACACGAAATAAAAAAAGCAGAATTGAGATTGGAGTCCATGACGAGCGACGAAAAGGACATTTTGTACAGGAATGCATTATTGGGCTTACCCGGAAGTGAAGAACGCTTCACTCCTGAGCAGATTTTAGCTGCCTTAAAAACTTATGAAAACATTGATGCGGATAAATTAAAACAACATTTGTTTTATTTTTTAAAACAAATAGTGCCGGTAGCCCAGGAAACGGGATTAAGAATGGCAATTCATCCTGATGATCCGCCCTATCCGTTGTTGGGTTTGCCAAGAATTGTAAGTACTGAAAAAGATGCGCAGGAATTGCTGGATGCAGCTCCGTCGCCGGCAAATGGTTTATGTTTTTGCACAGGTTCTTATGGTGTGCGCGCAGACAATGATTTAGCAGGCATTGTAAGGCGACTTGGTGATCACATACATTTTATCCATTTACGAAGCACAAAAAGAGACGAACAAGGGAATTTCTACGAAGCGGACCATTTAGAAGGTGATGTTGATATGTACGCAGTGATCAGGGAAATTGTACTGTTGATGAAACGAAGAAATATTTCCATACCCATGCGACCCGATCATGGCCACCAGATGCTTGACGATTTAAAAAAGAATACGTACCCCGGATATTCTGCAATCGGACGATTAAGGGGCCTGGCAGAGCTAAGAGGAGTAGAATACGCGATCAATCGCAGCATCTAGTATCCAGTATCCAACATCCTGCTTCGTGCTCTGCCCTCGCAGTGACCAGCATCCAGTATCCAACATCTAGTATCTAGTATCCCTTCACCCCACAGTCCTCCATATATTCGCCTTTCTCATCAGCAAACGGCTGTGCTGCAACGCGTAGGTCACCAGCAACATAAACACAATCAGTAACAGCAGCGTAAACTCCTGTCTCATTGTTTGCAGCAAGTAAACCTCTATCAGGATAAAAGCATGCACAAAACAAATGACCCTTGTGGCAAAAACATGGCTAAAACCGGAATTAGTGAGAAGGTGATGTATATGTGTTTTGTCACCTACAAAGGGCGATTGTCCTCTCCATGTACGCCAGGTGAAAACACGCAGTGTGTCAAAGACAGGTATCAGGACAATACCCAATACAAACATGGGAGAGCTGGCCAGGACCGCGTTTGGAACGTCAACGTTTATTTGCATTAATCGGATACAAAGCACTGAAATTACAAAGCCTAATAAAAGTGAACCTGTATCACCCATAAAGATTTTTGCCGGGTTAAAGTTGAAATAAAGGAAAGCCATCACCGCACCTGAAAGGGAAAAGGCAATTAACGCTGTATTGACGTCACCGCTTATGCTAAGGAACAGGCCCAATGTTACCAGGCTCATGAAAGACAATCCGCCGGCTAGTCCATCAATTCCGTCTATAAGATTAAATGCATTAGTAATACCAACGATTGCCAAAATAGTAAAACTGTATTGGGCGGACAAAGGCAACTCTGTAATACCAAACAGCCCGTCAAAAGAAGTGATCCGGATGCCCGAAAGAGCAATAAGCGATGCCAGGCCCAGCTGTACTATGAATTTATATTTAGCCGATAGATCTTTAAGGTCGTCCATGATGCCAAGTCCAAACAGGGCGGCTACGGAAAAAAAGAAGGCGACCTGCCCGAGCTCGCTGGTAAAAGGAAACCACATTAGTAATGCCATGATCATACCTCCAATGATGGCAATTCCGCCCATCGTAGGTATTGGAAGGCTATGAACTTTTCTGCTATTAGGCATATCGTACAGCTTATAGCGCCGGATGACACTGATTATTGGGGGAATGGTCAGAAGCGTAACTACAAACGCTGTGATGAAACACAATAAGGGAAACTTATATTCCAGATAGGGCAGTTCTATCTGCAGGAGGTGGAAGGGATTTTTCATTGGCGGATCTGGGTTGCTTGGATTATCGGTTCTCTGCGCGTAAAAGTAGCCTGAAATTTAAAAAGTTGCAAGTGCTTTTTTATTGCGTGCCGGTGAATTTATTATTGGTTCAATCTCAACAATATAACCCCGGGCTCTATTGAATTGTGAATGGGTCAGGTGCCCTGTATTTATACAAGTTTGAAGAGAAGTTGATGGTGGTTTTGAGAACTCGGATGCCCGATAATGAGCTGTGTTGACGGTTTCTCTATTTTTGCCATAAACTAAATAATATTTCTTTTTCTTCCATTATATTAAATAATCCTATTGAATATTTGAAAGGTGTGGGTCCCCAACGGGCCGATTTGCTTAAAAAGGAATTGAACATTTTCACCTTTAAGGACTTACTGGAACATTTTCCTTTTCGACATGTCGACAAATCAAAGGTTAGTTTTATCTCAGATATTACTCCCCAGACCGATTTCATACAGCTAACCGGAAGGCTCAGCAATATTGAAGTAATTGGCCATAAAGGATCAAAGAGAATGGTAGCCACCTTAAAGGATAGCACAGGTACTATTGAGCTGGTTTGGTTCCAGGGAATAAGCTGGGTGCAAAAAAATCTATCATCCGGACAGGTTTATCTCATATATGGAAAGGTTGGTTTTTTCCAGGACAAGGTTCAGATCGTCCACCCGGAAATGGAGGCATGGACGCTCGACAAAAAAGACGGAAAAAGCTTCCTGGAACCCGTTTATCCCACTACGGAAAAACTGAGGACAAAAGGTTTGGGCGGAAAACAAATCGGTAAGCTCACCCAGGCATTGCTGGCCCTGGTTAACGAAAAGGATTTGCCCGAAAATTTGCCGCAGACTGTAATCCATGAATTGAAGCTGACCGGCAGATATGAAGCCTATCGCCAGATACATTTCCCGGCAAATGGCGAACAGCATGAGCAGGCATCCAAACGACTAAAATTCGAGGAGCTATTTATAGCGCAATTACGGATGAACCTGCTACGATCAAAGCGGCATCGGTTTTCCAAAGGCGTGGTATTCGATAAGGTCGGCGACATGTTCAATACGTTTTACAAAAATTATCTTCCATTTGAACTAACAGGTGCGCAGAAACGTGTGATTAAGGAAATAAGAAGCGATACCGCCACAGGAAAACAAATGAACCGTTTGTTGCAGGGTGACGTTGGCAGCGGCAAAACGATTGTGGCGTTACTAATTATGTTGTTAGCAATTGACAACGGTTACCAGGCGTGCATGATGGCGCCAACCGAGATTCTTGCGAAGCAGCATTTAGACAGTTTAAAAGGAGTGATGTCGGACCTTCCTGTTGGTGTTGAATTGCTCACCGGCTCAACAAAATCAAAAAACCGAAAAGAAATCTTAAATCGGCTTTCGGAAGGCGATATAAAAATCCTGATTGGAACACATGCCGTAATTGAAGATGTGGTTCAGTTTCAAAAACTCGGCATTGTGATTATTGACGAGCAACACAAATTTGGTGTGGCACAGAGAGCGAAGCTTTGGGAAAAGGCGGACACACCACCGCATGTACTCGTCATGACGGCAACGCCGATTCCGCGTACCCTTGCAATGACAGCTTATGGTGATCTTGATTACAGTTCTATTGATGAATTGCCTCCCGGAAGGCAACCGGTTGTTACAGTTCATCGCTATGAATCTCAGAGAAGCAGGGTAATGAGTTTTCTGCGCGCGGAAATTGACAAGGGGAGGCAGGCATACATCATCTTTCCATTGATCGAGGAAAGTGACAAGCTGGATTATGAAAACCTGATGAATGGCTACGAGGTGGTGAAGGGCTATTTTCCGGAACCAAAATACTGGATAAGCATGGTACATGGCAGGCAGCCCGCTGAACAAAAACAACAGAACATGCAACGGTTCGTCAACGGCGAGTCCAACATTATGGTATCAACAACGGTGATCGAGGTGGGTGTTAATGTACCGAATGCAAATGTGATGGTGATAGAAAGCGCCGAAAAGTTTGGCCTTTCGCAACTACACCAGTTGAGAGGAAGAGTTGGACGTGGTGCTGAAAAAAGCTATTGTATCCTGCTAACGGGATCCAATCTTGGAAACGAAGCCCGTGAGCGGATAAAAATACTGACTGTCACGAACAATGGTTTCGAAATCGCTGAGAAGGATATGGAACTGAGAGGACCGGGAGATATAGAAGGAACGAGGCAAAGCGGTATGCTGAATTTCAAGCTGGCTAACATTGTGCATGATCGACCGTTACTTGAAAAGGCAAGGTCTTTTACCATCGCAATAGTTGAAAAGGATCCTGACCTTCTTTCGGCAGAAAATTTGCGTTTAAAAAATTTCTTACAACAACAAAAAGGAAAAATTGCCTGGAGTAAAATATCGTAACATTTCTGGTGCTTAATACAGCATAAGGAATTTGCAATTAAGGAATTGCCAATAATCTCCAAATATCCGTTTCTTAACATAAGTTTTCAGGCTTTTTACCGAATATTTGACCTAATTTAATGGAAGGAATGACGCCGTTTAAATCCCCTATACTTCTTTCAATAGCTATTGCTATATCTCTGACTGTATTTTCGCAAGACTACAGTAATATTGAATTCGTTGAAAATAAAGGCCAATGGGACACCCGGGTCAAATTTAAGGGCGAAGTAAATGCCGGCGCTATTTTCGTGAGGTCAACGGGTTTTACCATCCTGCAGCATAATCGCGAGGACTTTGAACAGTTGAAGGCATGGACACATGGGCGCGGGAAAACTCCCCCGGCAACAGCTGCCAGGCCAGATGGTAAATTCGTCCTGCACTCACATTCTTATAATATTGACTTTGTTGGGGCTTCTCCAAACATGCAGGTTGTTCCGGACAAACTAATACCTACTTATAACAATTACTTTTTAGGCAGCGACCCATCCAAATGGGCAAGTGAATGCCGGATATACCAGGCCATTACGTTAAAGAATGTGTATGACAATGTTGACGTCCGATATTACACAAATAATGGAATGCTGAAGTATGATATTATAGCGAGGCCTGGCGCTGACATTAGTAAAATTGCATTGAAATATGATGGGATTAACAAGATGCACGTTAAGAGTCGTGAATTGGTGGTAAGCACCTCTGTTGGCGAGCTAAAAGAATCATATCCCTACACATACCAGGCTTTGGCAAAAGGTAGAACAGAAGTCAATTGTAAATACCTTGTCAGGGATAATATAGTGCGATTCAAGGTTGAAGGTTATGATCCCTCAGCGACCCTGGTTATTGACCCTACATTAATGTTTTGCTCCTTTGCCGGAAGCAGTGCCGATAACTGGGGTTACACCGCAACTTATGGCCCCGATGGAAGTTTTTATGGAGGAGGGGTGGTTTATGCAGGAAATTCATGGCCCGTTTCTCCAGGTGCGTTTCAGACTACTTTCCAGGGAGGAATTAGCGATCCGAGGCCAATGGACATTGGAATTATAAAGTTATCATCCAATGGCAGTACGAGGATGTACGCAACCTATGTTGGCGGCGCGGGAAATGAACAACCCCATAGTCTCGTCGTGGATCCCCAGGGAGAATTGGTGATAGCCGGGCGTACAACTTCTGATACAACATATCCGGGTGGTAAAGTTCCCATTGGACCTGGCGGCGGCTGGGACATCATCGTGACGAAGCTCAATGCTAATGGTTCAGCCCTGATAGGATCTGCCAGAATCGGCGGAACAGGAAGCGATGGCGTAAATATCAATGCCACGCGAAGCGGGTCATCGTCATTACAGCAAAACTATGGCGACGATGGGAGGAGCGAGGTAATTCTGGACAATGCCGGAAACATCTATGTCGCTTCCTCCACCCAATCACCCAGTAATAATGCCGGATCAAAATTTCCTACTACGGCTGGGGCGTTTCAGCCTAATTACGGTGGAGGACCGCAAGATGCGGTGGTTATGAAGTTTAATAGTACTCTTTCCGCCGTATTATTTTCCAGTTATCTCGGCGGCAACGGAGCTGATGCTGCGTATGTGTTAGCGCTCGGGCCCACCGGTGATATTTATGTTGCCGGCGGAACCGAAAGTGTTACTGTAAATGGTGGGGAGACCAATACTTTTCCAGGCAATCATGCGGGAACTGTAGGGCCTGCTTTGCGCGGAGGTATCGACGGCTTTGTCGCACAAATAAGCAATACAGGCGGTAATCTCATTCGCTCAACTTTTATTGGTACAACGGCGATAGACCAGGTGTATGGGATCCAGTTTGATCGCAATGGTTTTCCCTACATAATGGGTCAGACCAACGGTACCTGGCCCATTATAAATGCCGCCTACAGCAATCCGGGCTCGAAACAATTTATCGGCAAATTACGGCCTGATCTGTCAGCGTATGTTTATACAACAGTCTTTGGCAATGGATCATCGCGTCCCAACATTTCGCCAACGGCCTTTTTGGTAGACCGGTGTGAGAATGTCTATGTTTCAGGCTGGGGAAGTGGAATGATGGAAGAGCCAGGTACAGCCTATCCAAATGCAGGAACTCTTGGCATGCCAGTTACACCCGACGCACTGCCGGGAACACCAGATGGCAGAGACTTCTATTTCTTCGTCCTGAAGCGTGATGCTGCGGGCCAGTTATACGGAAGCTATTTTGGACAAAACGGAGGTTATACCGATCACGTTGATGGAGGTACTAGCCGTTTCGATCAAAACGGTGTTATATACCAGGCGGTTTGTGCAAATTGCGGCGGCGGCGCAGTATTTCCTACAACCCCGGGTGCATGGGCAACTGCCAAGCCCCCAACCGCAAACTGCAACCTTGGCATGATCAAAATATCTTTTAACCTTGCCGGTGTAGGTTCGGACGTCATGTCGACGATCGGCGGCGTGCCCAACGATACAGCTGGATGTTTTCCACTGGACGTAACGCTAACAGACCAGATTAGAAATGCAACTGAATATATATGGGATTTTGGTGACGGCACTGGACAGATAGGACCGCTGCCTGCAACTACGGGCTATACACAAAACCATACGTTTGCCAATGTCGGCAACTACCGTGTGACATTGATTGCAATCGATCCTGCAAGCTGTAATATTCGTGACACTTCATACGTCACAATTAAAGTAGGAGATCTCAAAGCGAATTTACAGGCTGATATAGTTAAATTGACTCCGTGCGAGGCTTTCAATTACCAGTTTAGTAATCTTTCTACCACGTTGCCGGTTCGACCCTTTACCAATACTTCATTTATATGGGATTTTGGAGATGGCTCGCCCAGGGTAGTCGCCGGTCTGAACGCTTTGACGCACTCTTACCCCGCTCCGGGAACATACAATGTTCACCTGGTTCTGAACGACACAGTTTATTGTAATAATCCTGACTCTCTCGAAATTCAATTGAGAGTAGCAGCCAATGTAGAAGCAGCGTTTGAAGCACCACCTTTTGGATGTGCTCCGGCCTCAGCGACTTTCAACAATACTTCAGTAGGGGGTGACACATTTCAATGGAATTTTGGCGATCCAGGATCTGGCACTGACAACGTGTCAACGGAAATTAATCCAACTCACTTTTATTCGGCTCCGGGGACTTACGTTATTACGATGATCGCAACCGACCCGAATACTTGTAATGTAACGGACACGACAAAGGTCACCTTTATTGTTTACGATAAACCGACGGCTAATTTCAGTTTCACACCAACAACTCCGGTAGAGAATACGCCGAATGTTTTTACCAATGCATCCTCGAATAACGCTACTCATTTCAAATGGGAATTTGGAGATGGCGACACGTTAGCGACAGATTCGAGATTGCCTGTTACGCACCAGTATAACTCTTCGGGAACTTTTAATGCCTGCCTCATTGCATTCAACGTAGCCGGATGTTCTGATACATTGTGTATGCCGGTTACAACCATCGTTGTTCCGGGCTTAGACGTTCCCAATGCGTTTACGCCTAATAGCGGCGACGTTAACAGCAAGGTATTTGTGAAAGGATACGGCATTTCCAAATTGCGATTCACGATTTGGAACAGGTGGGGACAAAAGGTATTCGAAACTGCAGATTACCGGGTAGGTTGGGACGGAACTTTTAAAGGTACACTGCAGCCGATGGACGCTTATGCTTATACGCTGGAAGCGGAATTCTTTGATGGCACCAGAACAACCAAAAAAGGCGATATAACGTTAATCAGATAGCCAAGGGTTAAATTGTGAAAGGAGGAAAAGAGATATCATGAAACAGAAAAAAAATATAATATTCATCATAGCTTGTTCCTTGTGTCTTGCATGTTCGGCGTTTGCCCAGGATCTTCATTTTTCGCAGTTCATGAATTCTCCACTTTCAACAAATCCCGCGAATACGGGTTTTTTACCGGAAGGTGATTACAGGATGGGCGTCAATTACAGGAACCAGTGGGCATCGATCATGACGATCCCTTATAAAACTATGAGTGCTTTTGGGGATGCGCAAATACTGCAAAACAGAAATGACAATGGCTGGATGGGCATTGGCGGTTTGATATTGCGGGATGTTGCCGGAACGGGAAATTTAACTTCTACCAAGGTGTACGGATCTGTTGCTTATCACCAGATGCTTAACCTGGGAAGTTTGTTGAGCCTGGGATTTAATGTGGGTTATGCAAATAAGCGCATCAATACCGAAAATCTTACTTTCCCGAGCCAGTGGAATGGAAAGTTCTTTGATGTGAAGCAGACAAATCTCGCCCCTCAGCTGGACCGCACCAGTGCCGGCTACCTGGATATACAGGCTGGATTGAATTATGCTTATTTCCCTGACGAGAACACATATTTCAATGTTGGATTTTCAAGTATGCACGTTAACCGGCCGAGGGAATCGTTCTTTGATGCCAAGGCCGGTATTGACAATCGGATAGCCGTGCGCCACACCGCTTTCATCAATGGTAGCTTTAAATTAAACGATCAATGGATCTTTAATCCTAATTCCTATTTTTCGCTGCAGGCAAAATCGACTGAATGGTTAATTGGTGCCAATGCCCATTATAATTTATCAGGCGACGGACAAAACGTATTGATCGGTGGTGTTTACTACCGCAGCGGAGATGCGGTAATTCCAATGGTTGGACTCGGTTACAAGGATTTTATTTTCACATTTACATACGATGCGACTGTTTCCACTTTAAAAGATTATAACGGCTCACGCGGCGCTTTCGAGTTTTCATTAATTAAACAGGGGGTTTTTGATAGCTACCAGGGAAATCGGAGACAATCAATGTGCCCATCATTTAAAAATTAAGTGTTCTGACCCGTCAACACCGTATCGGGAATGTAAACTCCCGTTTTCAACGGTGCAACGATGGGTACCGGTCTCAGTTTCTCGAAACCAATTTGCTGGTATGAACGACTTCAGTTTAATATCTTATAAATAAGGAACGATGAAAAGAATATTGCTCATTAATTTAATTATTTGTTTTACGGCACTGGCGGTGGTTGCGCAGGACGATGAAGAAGAAAAGGGATTTAAAAAACAAAATTTGTTTACCGGTGGAAGCGTCACGCTCTCCTTTTACAATAATCAATGGGTGATCGGAGGTAATCCTATTTTCGGATATAAACTTACCGATTGGGCTGATGCAGGTATTTCATTTAATGTTTTATATAACAGTTCCAGGGACTATTATGATTTTGATGACAAGCTGGAGCAGTGGGTGATTGGGCCGGGCGTATTTGCGCGTATCTATCCTGTCAGGTTTTTATTTTTGCAAGGGCAGTTTGAACATAGCTTCACTACCTTGAAGTACATCCCGCCCCCGGGCAGCTCTATTCCCACAGATAAGACAAGTACCGATGTTAATTCCCTGCTGGTGGGTGGAGGACTTGCAACTGGTAGACAAAAAGGTTCAACGTCATTTTTTTATTTCAGCGTGCTTTTTGATGTATTAAAAAATCCCAATTCACCTTATGTGAATGTGTCGTACAATCCCGACGTTCCATCGCAGCAGCGCGTCACTATGGTACCAATTATCCGGGCCGGCGTAAACATCGGGCTGTTTCAAAAAAGTTATAACTGAATTATAAGTGCGGAATCAATTCACCAGGAGAATCAAGGATCACGATCCTTTTCCTTGCTGCTTCGTACAAAAAGTTTTCTTCCTGCATCCTGTTGATATGGGCAATGAGATGTTCATAAAATCCACCTGAGTTTAAAATAAAAATGAGCTTATCATGAATCGAAAGCTGGTTCCACGTTACCATTTCAAAAAGTTCGTCCAGCGTTCCAAAGCCGCCGGGAAGAATGATGGCTGCATCACAGAGTTCATACATTTTCTTTTTCCGAACATGCATGTCGTCAACAATAAACAGTTCGGAAATGCCATCGTGTTGTCTTTCCCAGGCCACTAATACCTGTGGGATAACGCCGGTGACCTTTCCACCATGTTCCATTACCGTGTCGGCAATATGTCCCATGATCCCGACATTACCGCCACCATATATTAGAGTAACACTATGTTTCGCTAATAATTTGCCTAATTGAATTGTATGTTCTTTAAAGAGAGGATTATTGCCATTCTTTGAACCACAAAAAACTGCCAGTGAGTTAATAGGCATAGCCGTATAAATTTTCACAAAGGGAATATAAATTTGGGGTATCTTCAAAAATTCATAAGAATGAAGACCAATTCTTAATAAAAACTTCAATATGTCAGCAGGTTTATTGTTTTCTTTTGTCATAGGTTATTTTGTTCTCCTGCTGACTGTCGCATGGTACACTTCACGCAATTCTAATAATGATTCATTTTTTATTGGCAACCGCAACAGCAACTGGATGCTTGTGGCTTTCGGCATGATCGGCACATCGCTTTCAGGTGTAACCTTTGTCAGCGTACCCGGGGGCGTGGGCAGCAGCAATTTTTATTATTTCCAGGTTGTGATCGGTTACCTTTTTGGGTATATGGTCATTGCATTTGTTCTTATTCCTTTGTACTACCGGATGAATCTTACCAGCATCTACACGTACCTGGAGAAACGATTTGGCATCAATGCGCACAAAGCCGGTGCTTTCTTTTTTATTCTTTCGCGGACAGTAGGTGCGACCGCAAGACTTTACCTGGTAATAAATATTCTTCAGATTTTTATCCTGGACCGATTGGGGGTTCCGTTTATCGTAACGTCGCTTGTAATATTACTGATGATTTTGTTGTACACCTTTGAAGGCGGAGTCAAAACAATTATTTATACTGATACACTCCAGACCACCGGCATGCTTGCAGGGCTTGTGGTTTGCATTATTGTTATTATAAAAGCACTTGGAACTGATTTTTCCGGCGCCATGTCAATGATGTCAGATAAAGGGTATACGAGAATGTTTAACTGGGACCTGAAGGCAGGTTCTTTTGCTTTGAAACATATCGTGGGAGGTATGTTTATAGCCATAGCAATGACAGGGCTCGACCAGGAGATGATGCAAAAGAACATCAGCGTGAAAACGTTAAAAGATTCGCAAAAAAATATAATGACTTTCACAGCCGTGCTGATGGTGGTAAATTTTCTTTTTCTTGTGCTGGGAGGGGTGCTTTACCTGTATGCAGAGTCAAAAGGAATCAAAGCTGTTCCGGATGATCTTTTTCCGACAATTGCCTTAAGCGATGCGTTTAGCGGTTCTATCGGCGTCATATTTATCATTGCATTAATCTCCGCATTGTTTCCAAGCGTTGATGGAGCAATCACGTCGCTTACTTCCTGCTTTTGTATAGATATTCTTGGATTAAAGAAAGGCGATAAAACAGAAAAAGAAAAAAAGCGAATACGGTTAAGAGTGCATTTCACATTTGCCTTTGTATTTTTTTTAATGGTATTGATTTTTAAATTCATTAATGATAAGCTCATCATCGACTTCATCCTGAAATTTGCGGGGATCACCTATGGGCCTTTGTTAGGACTGTTTGCTTTTGGGATATTAACCGACCGAAAATTGAACGACAAACTGGTATGGACCGTTTGCATTATCGCCCCTTTGCTGGTGCTGGGGATAGATTTACTTAGCGCTCCTGAATGGTATGAAAAGAGACTGCATATACAGTTGGGTATGGACGGCCTTTCTGCGGTGCTCTTCAACGGGTATAAAATTGGCTTTGAACTGATTCTTATCAATGGCATATTTACGTTCCTCGGATTGTGGTTTATCTCCAATAAGGCGACAGAGGCCGTTTCTGAACTCCAACCCGTCTAAACTTACCTTTGTCAAAAATGTAAGATGGAATTGATTAATCCTTTGGTTGAACAATATGCTGAAGCGTTTACTACGCCTGAAGATGAACTTTTGCGGGAGATCAACCTGTTTACGGCAGAAAATCATTCTGAATACCAAATGCTCAGCGGCCATTTGCAGGGAAAGCTCCTGGAAATGGTAAGCAGGATGATAAGACCCACGCGGATTTTAGAGATTGGTACATTCACCGGTTATAGCGCTCTATGCCTGGCAAAGGGACTGGCAACAGGCGGGCAATTGCACACAATTGAATTGAGAGAGAAGGACGCGACAACAGCTCGTGGATTTTTTGACCGCTCTTCTTTTAAGGATCAAATAATTTTACATACAGGCAATGCGTTAAATATTGTGCCTGGTTTCCGGGAAACCTGGGACCTGGTGTTTATCGACGCTGATAAAGAGTCATATATCGAATATTTTAAGCTTGTTTTACCAAACCTGCGAAAAAACGGCTTTATCTTAGCGGATAATATATTTTTTCACGGACAGGTGTTGGCCGATGAAGTAAAGGGCAAGAACCCACAGGCGATCAAAAGATTCAATGAATTTATCCGTGAAAGAAATGATATAGATAAAGTGGTGCTGACACTCCGCGATGGCCTTTACCTGCTGCGAAAGCTCTAGAACGGGCCCAAATTGGCTGCTATATATTCAGAATTTAAAATTTTTAAAGTATATTTTCACCTTATCCCATGCAAACTATTAGGTTTAAATTGTTAACATTGATGCTTGCTGGCGGCCTGGCCGCGACAGCCCAGTCACCCGATGTCATCACTAATTACATTGCGACTTATCAAAGCATCGCAATATCTGAGATGCAGCGTACCGGGGTCCCGGCAGCCATAAAACTCGCCCAGGGCATTCATGAAACAACTGCCGGCACCAGCGAGCTGGTAAAAAAATCGAATAACCATTTTGGAATAAAATGCAAATCAGACTGGACAGGAGAGAAAGTGTCGCACACTGACGACGCACCACACGAATGCTTCCGAAAATATGACGATCCTCTTCAGTCGTATCGGGACCACTCTGATTTTCTAAAAAGCAGCAGCCGGTACACCTCCCTATTTAAGCTGGATCCGCTCGATTACGAAGCATGGGCTTATGGATTAAAGAAAGCAGGCTATGCTACAAATCCAAAGTACCCTCAGATTATCATTAAGCTGATCGAAACATACCAGCTCCAGGACTATACATTAATCGCTTTAGGTAAACTGCCGCCGAAGGAAGAGCAACTTGCAAAAAATGTCATTGAAGAAAATAAAAATGAGGTTGTCTCCGCCAATACGGTTGAAGCTGTCCCTGAAGAAAAAAGCATTCAGCAAACTCCCCACTACCCTTCGGGGGAATTTAAGATTCATGATACAAGAGTGGTCTTTGCCAAAAGCGGCACGTCATTGTTATCAATCGCCCGGCAATATGATATTCCCCTTTCCAGAATGCTGGATTTTAACGAGATGAATGAATCGGAGACACTGTTGAAAGATGAGCTGATCTACTTGCAGCGTAAAAGGAAAACGGGCAACAATGAATTCCATTTGGTCAGGAAGGGCGAGTCGCTGCACGATATTGCACAGGAGGAAGCCATCCGGATGGAGTCGCTGCTTGAGTATAATCATCTTCAAAGCTATATGCAACCTGCAGCGGGCGAACAACTATACCTGAAATCAAAGGCGCCGGCAATGCCCCGGCTTGCAAAAAGCGAACTGGCAGCGGCAGGAAGGTGATGGCAATAAACTGAAAGATTAAAGATCAATATAAACATCAGCAATGCCGGTAGTTCAAGTACACGACAAATCTTTTGAAACTTACTTATCAGAAGAAACCGTCCTAAAACGCATAAAAGAATTGGCTGCCGTGATCAACCGGGACTACGCGGGCAAGCGGCCATTTTTTATCGCCATACTGAATGGATCATTCATGTTTGCTTCCGATCTGTTCAAACAACTCAGTATTGATGCCGAGCTCTGCTTTATAAAGCTTGCTTCGTACAAGGGTATGAAATCCTCTGGAAATATTGTTACCTCCATTGGCCTTGACGAAGACCTTTATGGCAAGGATGTTGTCATCATTGAAGATATTGTTGATACAGGCAAAACACTTCATAATTTTCTTCCCAGGCTCTTGCACCAACAACCACGTTCACTCAAGATTGTGACACTGTTGCATAAATCGTCGGCTACAATATATGATTTGAACCTTGACTATATCGGGTTTGATATTCCTGATAAATTTGTTGTCGGATACGGACTCGATTACGATGGCCTGGGACGCAATTATAAAGAGATCTATCAATTGGTCTGAACAGCTTGTTTACGTGGTTGCGAACACAATCGCAAATTTACCCGCTGCTTTACCGGAGGCCTTTGTTTTCAATGCTTCCGCGCTTTGAAGTATTAAACTTTTTATCATCTTTTTTATACCTTTCCCCCTTAATATCATCCCGTTGAAAATTGGCTGCTCCATATGGTTATGCTTGCTTATTAGTATCTCTCCCCGGTGCCAGCAGTTTTATTTGCGCGGAGAAGTTAAAGACGAGTCCGGTAACCCTTTACAGAACGTGACCATCCTCCACGTTCGTTCGGGATTCGTTTATAAAAGTGGCTCGATTGGTTCCTTTGGTATTTCCATCAGCCAGCAGGTTGACACATTTAAATTTTCACTCGATGGATACTGGCCAGAAAAAGTAATTGCGAATGCCGACAATTATCTGACGGTTCAGTTAAAAATAGCTCCTGCCAATCGTACTACTACGAGAGTAAATAAGCTACTGTCCTTTACCAGGGGAATTGCGAGGGAAGAACAAAAAAAGTGGTTTACCGGCGATGAAACGTACGCCAGTTTGGTGGAGAATAGATTTGTGCATGCAAAATCTTACCCCGCAACCAACCTCTCACTTAATATTGACAAGGCTTCTTACAGCAACATCAGGAGATTCATAAATCTCAATTCTATGGTGCCTCCCGACGCAGTGCGGATTGAAGAGATGCTCAATTATTTTAACCTCAACTATACTCAACCGCAGAAAAACGATCTGTTTGCAATAAATACAAAGTTGACGTCATGTCCGTGGAATCCAGCCAATGAACTATTTTATATTGATCTTTCTGCGAAAAAACTGAGCCTGGATGACCTGCCTCCGGCACAACTGGTTTTTTTGGTTGATGTTTCCGGTTCCATGGATTTGGCCAACCGGTTGCCACTCCTGAAGTCTGCGTTCAGGTTGCTGATTAATAATCTTCGCGCAAAGGATTCAGTGGCGATTGTTGTGTACGGTGGAGTTACCGGTATAATGCTTAACACAACAAGCGGTGCCGAAAAGGAAAAAATATTTGCGGCAATTGATGAACTGACGCCCGGTGGTTCTACGCCCGGTGAGTCGGGTATAAATTTGGCATATACTATTGCAAAAAAGCATTTCATTAAAGGAGGAAATAACCGCGTCATACTGGCTACAGACGGCGATTTTAATGTTGGCCTGAAGACGGACGAGGAACTTGATGAGTTGATTTCACGAAACCGTGAATCAGGCATCTATCTTACATGCCTTGGTGTGGGCATGGGTAATTATAAAGACTCAAAGATTCAAACACTGGCCCGTAAGGGCAATGGAAACTTTTCTTATCTCGATAACTATATCGAAGCGCAAAAAGTTCTGATGAAGGAATTTTCTCAAACACTTTATGCCGTGGCCGACGATGCTTATATGAACGTCGAGTTCAATCCTAATTATGTGAAATCTTATCGCTTGCTTGGTTTTGATAATAAAATGGGGGCATTAAAAGATTCATTGGCCACTATGGAAGGCGGAGAAATCGGATCGGGCTTTTCCATGATGGGCATTTTTGAAATTGAACGAACCGAGCTGCTGGATACGATCATCGTTGAAAAATTCGCACAGATAAAATTGCATTATAAACTTCCGAACGATACCACATCGCGGAGTTTTTCTTATAAGAGTCTCGTGAATTACGAAGAGTATTCGGAAATCCCCAAAAGCTATCGTTTTGCAACTTCCATTGCAACATTTGGATCATTGCTGCGTTTTTCTCCTTTTACCAGGGCAATAAGCTGGAATAACGTATTGGTTATGGCCCAGGAATCAGCAGACAACAGTGATAAGCTGCAAGCAGAGTTTGTTGCGTTGGTTGAACAGGCAAAGACATTGTATTCCAAAGGAAAGAAGAAAAAGAAAAACGAGTAGCTGATTGACACCTGTGTGCTTCACTAACGCATTAACATCGCGCAACATTTTTGAAAAATAGTTCCGAAAAGCTTTTGAATAATAGCTATTCTTGATATTTTTAGCGATATCGTAAATATTTTTTTATGTGTAAACCCCTATCCGTATCCTTACTTTTCACGAATCTATTTATTAGCTTAGCCCTTGCTGCTCAAACCCAAAACGAAAAAAATATTCCCGAATGGGGCAAGATTGAAAAGTCCGACCTGGAGTTAAAAGAATGTGACTTTGACAAGAATGCAGAAGCACTTGTTCTGTTCGATGGTGGAGAATTGTATGGCAATGATTACGGCACGATCGAACTCAAAAGGCACATAAGGATAAAAATCCTGAAAGATAAAGGACTGGAGCAGGCAAATATCAAAATACCTTTTTACAGCTTCAAAGGTGAGGAATCGGTTAAAAAGCTGGAGGCGCAAACTTTTAACCTCGATGCCTCCGGAAACGTTGTGGGTACCAAAGTCGAGAAGAAATTGGTTTACGAAAAGAAGCTTAACAAACGATATTCTGAAATAGTATTCACGTTTCCCGAAGCAAAGGCCGGAAGTGTTATTGAATATAAATACACAATAACAGGTGCCGGGTTAAGAAACTGGTATTTTCAAAGATCGATCCCCGTAAAATATAGTCGCTACACTACGCAATTTCCTGTCGAATTTGAAGTGCATTCTCAACCTATGACATCATTGCCGTACAACTCAGAGAAAAAAAGCAGGGCAAATCATAATGTTCACACGTTCACGATGGAAAATATTCCTGCCTTGCGCGATGAACCTTATATCAGTTGTGAAGATGACTACTTACAACGTATAGAATCAAGACTAATAGCTTATAATTATCCGACCCGGCGGGTAAGTTTTATTTACTCATGGCCGGATATTATCAAGGATTTAATGGAGGATGAGGATTTCGGCGTACAACTAAGAAAAGAAATTCCACGAACAGCCGACCTAGATGCGGAACTAAAAACCCGCAAGACGGCTTACGAGAAAATGTTGACCATTCACCGGTATGTTCGTAAGAATATGGAATGGAACGGCTACGATAACATATGGGCGCTCGATGGTGTAAAATCAGCATGGAAAGACAAGAAAGGTACCAGTGGCGAGATCAACCTCATATTGATTAACCTCTTAAAAGATGCCGACCTGGATGCTCACCCGATATTGGTGAGTACGCGTGAACATGGAATGGTTGACCAGGTTGTTCCCAGCGTCAGGGATTTTGATAAGGTAATGGCCTATGTAAAAATAGCCGAAGGCGGCAAGGAAAAAACTTATGTCCTGGACGCAACCGATAAATATAATCCTTCTCAATTGATACCGTATGATGTTATGTACAGCGAAGGCCTGGTGATTGAAAAACTGGATACACGGCAGTGGGGGTGGAAGTTACTGTGGGACGAAAACAAGGGTTTTACGAACATGGTCCTGCTCCAGGCCGACATTGATGCGAAGGGCATGATGCAAGGGAAAGCGTCAGTAAACAGCTTCGATTATACCCGCGTAACCCGCGCTCCCGATCTCAAAAAAGGAAAAGATAAATTTCTTGAAGAATATTTCACTTCATCTAACCCCGTTGCAAAGCTTGATAGTTTCGCCGTCACAAATGAGGACAATGATTCCCTGCCGCTCATCCAGGAATTCAGGTTTACTGAACCGGTCCAGTCATCAGGAGAATACAAATATTTTTCGATCAACAAGTTTTCGGGATTGGAAAAAAATCCTTTTGTAGCAGATACACGTTTTTCGGACGTCTTTTTTGGGGCAAAACGTAATTATATGATTGTCGGCAATTTTTCTATTCCGGACGACTATTCTTTTGAAGAGTTGCCCAAAAACATGCGGATGATATTGCCTGATACCAGCATCAGCCTTACGCGAATGTCTTCCGTGATGGGCAACCGGCTTTCAGTGCGCCTCAACCTGGAATTTAAAAAGCCATTTTACACAGTTGCTGAATATCCCGACTTCAAAGAGTTTTACAAAAAATTGTTTGATATTTTGAATGAACAGTACGTTGTTCGCAAAAAGAACGAAACGTCTAAAACTAACTGATAACCTTAACATGAAAAGGATTTCACCATTCCTTGCGGGACTGGTTCTGATTGCAGCGTCTGTTCATGCTCAAACCTTTACCGGTTTTGGCATTATTACCCAGGAGGAAAAGATGTTGAAGGAATGCCCATTCGACCAGGAAGCGGAAGCCATTTATTTGCTGCACGAAGGCTTTTCAAATTACAACGAAGAATATAACCTCGTAACCGACCATCATATAAGAATAAAAATATTAAAGGAAAAGGGAATCGGGTATGGTAACGTTACTATTCCTTTTTACAGCGATCATAATTTTGAACGCATCAGTGATATTGAGGGAGTGGTGATCAACTTTGATGATCAGGGCAACCGTTCTGAACAGAAACTGGACAGAAAATCTATTTATGTAAGGAAAACAACCGAGTACCACAGTGAAGTTAGTTTTGCCTTTCCTTCGGTAAAAACGGGTAGCATCCTCGAATATAAGTACCGCAGCACTATGAAGCATTACGGCGGATTGGATGATTGGACCTTCCAGGAGGAATTGCCGGTTATGAAAAGCAGGTATTCCCTGACCATTCTGCCTAACTATGAGTTTTCTTACCTGTTTAAAAAAAGCCCGTCTCTTCCCGCTGATGTAAAACAAGATCCTGCTTCCGGCCAGGTTCATTTTGCTATGAGCAACATTCCCGGGTTGAGAAATGAACCCTATATGGATGCCCGCAAAGACTATCTGCAAAGAGTGACATTCCAACTGGCTTCGTATCAGCGGGCAACCGGCTATGGTTATTCCGCTTCCGCTTCAACGATCGATAAAACAAAATACAACGCCAACTGGGAGCAGGTAATTAAGGAGATCTCGCTTGAAAAAACTATTGGCGGCCAAATTAATAAAAATTTGGACCATGCCGATGAGTTTATCAAATCCCTGAAACCCGGTCTTTCAAATTCTGATAAAGTGCAATCGGTATTAAACTATGTCCGAAACAACATGACCTGGAATGGAATCAACAGCAGGCATTCGCCAGATGGAATCAAAAATGCGTGGAATAAGAAGAGCGGCACAAACGGAGAAATAAATTTGATTCTTGTAAATCTTTTGAGACAGGCCGATCTCGATGCATATCCAATGCTCGTAAGCGAACGGAGAAACGGCAAGGTAGAAGCAGATTATCCTTCAGCTGACCAGTTCAACACTGTTTACGCGTTTTTATCTGCTGACAATAAAAAATTTTACCTCAATGCCAATGACAAGGTTACCCCACCAGGAGTTATTCCAGAAGATATTCTGAATACAAAAGCCTTAATTATTGACCGCAGATCAAAAGGGTTAATCGATGTTGCAGATGACATACTTCAATCAAGTGAGGCGACAAACATTATGGCAAATCTCAGTGACGATGGCAGGTTAAATGGAAGGGTGTTTATAAGAAGCCAGGACTACGCGAGGGTAAATCGTTTAAAAAAGTACCACGAAAACAAAGAAAAATACCTGGACCAGGCTTTTGTTAAAAATACACCCGACATCCACGTTGACAGTTTTGCAATCGAAAATGAAGAGACGGATTCAGAGGCGCTGGAACAAAAATTTGCTTTCCAATTGCCGGTCCAGCAAACGGGAGAATACCTTTTTGTGCCTCTTAATTTGTTTACCGGGTTTGAAGAGAATCCATTTGTTGCCGCGAACCGGTTTTCGCAAGTCAATTTCGGGTATCAGCAATCGTTTAGCTTCAACACAATTATTCGCCTCCCGCAAAGCCTGGTGGTTGACGCGCTTCCCAAACCGATAAAATTGATAAATGAAAACGAGACAATAGTCTGCACCCGGCAAATTTCGAAGGATGCAACAAAAAATGAAGTTGTTACACGTATTGACATACAATTGAAAAAGAGCCTTTACACCGTTGATGAATACTATGCTTTAAAAGAGTTTTATAAAAAAATGTTTGGCTTGTTGAATGAACAGATTGTATTAAAGAAAAAAATCTGAGCCATGAAAAGAAAATTATTGCTATTGATATTGATGCCGGGCATTCTTGCTGCGCAATCCAAGAAAGATGATTCGCGTATCAGTTTTGCATCAGCCGGCATTTCTGACAGCTTACAAAGAGACGCACATGCAATATATCACCTTGATGAAGGGATAGTGGAAGTTACAGCCCCCGGGAAATATACCTTTAAGGTGCACCAGGTTATAACTATTCTAAACAGTGATGGAAGTTACTTGTTAGAGCGGCATTATGGGATAGATAAATTTCGAAAATTAGACGACATAGAAATAAGAGTTTATAACCAGTTCGGCGCTGAAGCAAATAAGTATAAAAAAAAGGATTTCGTTACGACGGCAGCCTATGACGGTATATCGCTTGTCACGGATGATAAAGTAATGAGCCTCCGCGTTCCGGCGCCCGGTTATCCCTGCAAACTCGATGTAGAATATACTTTAAAAGTTACTTCATTTGTAATGTTGCCTCCCTGGTATATTCAAAGCCCCGGAGTATCCGTAGAATTAAGCAGGTATCTTGTAAGAGTTCCCGATGATATGGAGATCAGGTACCTTGCAAAAGATATCGATATCGAACCTGTCATCAGCAATAAGAATTCCGTCCTGAACTATTTATGGGAAATAAAAAATCTAAAGGCAAAGAAAAGAGAGGAAGGTGCCGGTGGATTTATAACAAGCCCTACCATACTTACCGCAGCAAATCAATTTGAGTACGATGGCTACCGGGGACAGGCAAAAGAGTGGAAGGATCTTGGTATTTGGTACAATGAACTGGTGAAAAACACCAATCAATTGTCCGATGCGTATAAGAGCGAAATCAGGAAATTGGTGCAGGGCGCTCAAAGCGATAAAGAAAAGTTGAAAATACTTTATGAATACCTGCAAAAAAATTTCCGTTATGTAAGTATCCAGCTGGGCATCGGGGGATTCAAACCTTTTCCGGCTGATTTCGTGCATGAAAAAAAATATGGAGATTGCAAGGCATTGAGCAATTATATGCAAGCGTGCCTGGATGCTGTAAATATAAAGAGCTATTCAGCCTGGATCAACGCAGGAGCAGACCGGGCCCCGGTGAACCCCAATTTTCCCTACGATGGTTTTAATCACCAGATACTTTGTGTTCCACTAAACCGTGACACTATCTGGCTGGAATGTACCAGTAATAAGTCTGATTTTGCCCAGCTTGGAAACTTTACGGAGAACAGGTATGCTCTTTTGCTTACGGAGAATGGCGGCGTCCTGGTGCGCACGCCATTAAGTAAGGCAAACGACAATAAATTTGCTGCTTCTACTGAAGTTGTGGTGAATGAAGATGGAACCGGCATAACGGAAACCACGTTACTCACTTCTGGAGAATATAAGTCCGAACAGCTGGCAGTAAGTGAGGAGAAGAATGATATACAGAAATTTTATTTCATCAATCATATGGGATTTCCTAACCCTGACGAATTTGAATTGACTTTCGGCCAAAAAACACCAAATCTTTTCACGACAAAAATTAAGATGAATATTGAAAAGATAAATGATTTTAAGGCCGGCAATAAAATGTTTCTGAAACCCAGAATTTATAAATTGTGGTCATCCAAGTTGCCGGCATCAGAAGGCAGGAACGAGGCTTTCATATTTGAATGCCCGTTTGAAAAAACGGATACAACCGTTTTTAAAATTCCACCTGGATTTAAAAGCGAAGTATTACCGGAATCTAAAGATTTGAAATGCCAGTTTGCCAACTATACAACTAAATACTGGTACGATGCTGGCAAAAACGCCATTTACTCTACCGCCAGGCTGACGCTGACACAGTACAATATTCCTGCTGCCAAATACGCAGAAGTAAAAAAGTTTTTTGACGACGTGTTAATGGATGACACACAAAAAATCGTGATCAAAAAAGAGTGATTGGTGACCCTTGTTTAGCAAAAAGCCAGGCGACACGCAGGGCCGCTTAACCTTGTGTATTATTAGTGGTGATGATGCTGGTGAGCTTCCACCATTTTCGTAAACTCTTCAGCGGAGATTTCATTGTCGACAGGATTTACCTGTGAGTCTGCCCATTCAAATATCTTTTGCGTCTGTATACGGGTGTATGCCTCTTCCATATACTTCCGGTCTTTCATCATTTTTTCAACATAATCATTTACCCACGGCTGATCCTGTACATCCGCTCCGCTTCCGCCCATGTAGCCGAATAATTGCTGTTTTGCAAATTCACGGATTTCATCCGGGTTTACCTGGATTGCATTATCTCTTACAATTTTGTCCGTAATTAATGTCCATTTCAATTGATTAAGAAACACGGGAAACTCTTTTTCCACCTGCTCATCGGATTTATCAATTTTGGTGTTCTCCTCGGAAGCGCCCTGCGTTTTTACCCATTTTTTTAAAAATCCTTCGGGAAACTGAATACTTGTATGATCCGTTAGCTCATGGAAGACCTGGTCATGGATTTGGTTTCTTGCCTGGTTATTCCAATAGGCCTGTATCTCATCTTTTACTTTGTTCCGGAAATCGGCTTCAGTTTTTACCTCGTGCCCGGGGTACAGTTGGCTGAAAAAATCTTCGTTTAGTTCCCTTTTCTCCAGTAATCCAATCTTGGTGACCTGGATTTTAAAATGCTTTTGTGCAGCTGCAGGATCATTTTTATCAAGTCCAAGATCGTTTAATATAAATTCAAGTTCTTTGCTATCAAAAGCCTTGTCGAGTTGAACTATGATGTAGTCGTTGATCGTTTTGCCAGTAAGATTGCTCCGAAAATCTTCTTTGAAATATTTTAACAATATGGAATTATCTTTTTGAATCCCATTTTCTACCTCGTTGCCGTTTTCATCCACTTCGATGAAGATTATGTTCAGTACGTTTTCGTCGGTGCCGATGGTATGTTGATCCTGCATATTTCCATAGCGATTCTGAAGACGCGAAATTTCGTTATTGATCATTTCGTCTGTAACAGTAACCACATAGCGGTTGATTTTCGCCTTGCCAAGGTCGCTCAACTGAAACTCTGGCTTCATACCAATTTCGAAATGGAATGTGTATTCTGCCGGGTTGTTTACATCAAGCTGGCGAATATCGGCCTCAAGCGGCAGGGGCTGGGCAAAAATGTCCAGTTTGTCATTTTGTAAATAGCCGATTAACTCCCGGTCGACCGAGCGGAGCACTTCGTCCGTAAATAGCGAAGGTCCGTACATTTTTTTGATCAATCCCGCAGGCACCATTCCCTTTCGAAACCCGGGCATATTGGCCTTCTTACTATATTCCTTTAACGCCTTTTCAAAAGATGGCAGGTAGTCTGTCTTTTCGAGCTTAACGGTCAGCTTTTCGTGCAACAAACCAATATTTTCTTTAGTAATTGTAGCCATAAAATAAATTTTGGGCCCTTATTCCCCAATTGAAGAGGCAAGCAGCCATAATTAAAAAACTATTGGATGAACAAATTGTTCTGACAAAAGTTTGGCCATCCTTTTCCGTTTGGAGTAGGGGGATTCGTGCGGGTGGAGGGACTCGAACCCCCATGCCTTGCGGCGCCAGATCCTAAGTCTGGTATGTCTACCAATTTCACCACACCCGCTTTCGATTTTTCGCCGGTTTTCCTGGCACTGCTGCCATTTTGACGAAAAAGGGCTGCAAATGTATGGGATTTATTTGCACCTGAAACATAAATAACAAGCCATTATCAGCCAAACCTGAATTTTCTAAGACTGTCATTACGCTACTGCCTGTAATTCAGTAAATTCGTAGTGGAAGTATGAACAATGGAAACTGTCGCAAAAACCCCAAAATATAACCTAAACGAAGAGCAGGAGCGGAAGCTGATCCTGAGGGAATATCGGTCGCTCATGCGGTCGCTTAAAACTAAGATCAAGCCGGGCGACAAGGATTTGCTACGCGCTGCCTTCGAAATGTCTGTCGACGCACATAAAACCATGCGACGTAAAAGCGGGGAACCATATATCCTGCATCCGCTGGCAGTGGCCAAGATATGCGTGGAAGAAATAGGGTTGGGAGTAAGATCTACTATCTGTTCGCTACTACATGATACGGTGGAGGATACCGATATCTCCCTTGAAGATATCGAACGGGAGTTTGGCCAGGAGATTGCTCGAATTGTTGACGGTCTCACCAAGATTTCGAACGTGATCGATATAAACGCGTCACAACAAGCCGAGAATTTCAAGAAGATTTTAATGACTTTGACGGATGATCCACGGGTTATTTTAATAAAACTTGCCGACCGCCTTCATAACATGCGAACGTTGGAAAGCATGAAACGCGAAAAGCAATTGAAAATATCTTCTGAAACGGTGTACGTGTATGCTCCGCTGGCACATCGAATGGGTTTGTACAATATCAAAACTGAGATGGAGGACCTGGCGATGAAATACATGGAGCCGGAAATTTATAAGGACATCGCCCAGAAACTTGCTGAAACAAAAAGGGAGCGATCCAAATTCATCAACGAATTTATCAGGCCGCTTAAAGAAAAACTGGAAAGAGGCAATTTTAAATTCGAGATCTACGGACGCCCGAAAAGCATTCACTCCATTTCAAATAAAATGAAAAAAAAGGGAGTCGATTTTGAGGAAGTATATGATCTGTTCGCTATTCGTATCATTCTTGACTCTCCACCCGAACGTGAAAAGGAAGATTGCTGGAAAGTGTATTCAATGATCACGGATGAGTATACCCCGTCCCCCGAAAGATTACGGGACTGGCTCAGCAATCCCAAGTCGAATGGCTACGAAGCACTTCATACAACGGTAATGGGCCCCCAGGGCAAGTGGGTGGAAGTTCAGATTCGTACCAAAAGAATGAATGAAATTGCAGAAAAGGGACTTGCAGCTCATTGGAAATACAAGGAAGGCCCCGGCGACGAAAGCCGGTTTGACAAATGGTTTCAGCAAATACGTGAAATGATTGGGAACCAGGATACCGATAGCATAGACTTTCTCCAGGATTTTAAGACAAGTTTTCTTGCGGAAGAGATTTACGTGTATACTCCAAAGGGAGATGTGAAAATGCTCCCGATTGGTTCTACTGCCCTTGATTTTGCATTTGCAATACACAGTGCCATTGGAGTAAAAACAATTGGCGCCAAGGTCAATCACAAACTGGTACCGATCAGTCATAAGCTGCGAAGTGGTGACCAAATAGAAATCATTACCAGCAATAAACAAAAACCATCTGAAGATTGGTTAAGCTTCATAGTTACTGCAAAAGCACGCAGTCGGATCAAAGATGCCCTGAAAGAAGAAAAAAAGAAAGTTGCAGACGAAGGAAAATACGCGGTGCAACGAAAATTGGAAGGAGCAGGTGCCGGTTTTAACCAGCACAACATCGATGAACTGGTGCAATGGTACAAATTGAATTCACACCTCGATCTTTTTTACCAGGTTGCCCGGAAAAACATTGATCTTAAGGACATCAAGGAATTTAAAGTAATTGGAGATAAGATTGAGGCCCCGCGTCCTGTAAAAACTTTGCATGAGTTTAAACAGGATATTGTGCCGCACCAGCACAACCTTGGAAAAAAGGATACAGAGCTGATCATTTTTGGCGAGTCCAGCGACAAGATCGTTTATAATCTTGCTAATTGTTGCAAACCTATTCCGGGTGATGACGTGTTTGGGTTTATTACCACCGGTAAAGGTCTGACGATTCACCGGACCAACTGTCCCAATGCGGCAAAATTATTGGCTAATTATGGCCATCGGGTGGTGAAGACAAAGTGGGCAAAGAATAAAGAAATATCGTTTCTTACCGGTTTGAAAATTGTTGGTATGGACGACGTTGGCGTTGTCAATAAAATTACCAGCCTTATTTCCGGCGATCTCAAACTAAATATAGCGGCTCTTACTATTGAAGCCAAAGAAGGATTGTTTAAGGGGAATATTAAACTTTACGTTCACGACAAGGAAGAATTGGAAACCCTCGTTCAAAGCCTCAAGGCTTTGTCGGGAATTGAGTCTGTCGAGCGATATGATACTGAAGATATTGTTTGAGATAAGTAATAATACTAAGGAAGTTGAACGTAATCATCCCGGCGTTAATAAGTCGACTCAATATGGGCATAAAAAACCTTTCCGGGTGGCCGGAAATATTCTGCTGCTTCATGGCTGACAGCGTATTTTTGCGCCGGCCAAAAAAGGTCGGAATAAATGACTAACCACGCTATGGTAGATGTAATATTAGGGCTGCAATGGGGAGATGAAGGTAAAGGAAAGATCGTTGATTATTTTGCGAAGGACTATGACCTCGTAGCACGTTTCCAGGGTGGTCCTAACGCAGGGCATACACTTTATTTTGACGATAAGAAAGTCGTGTTGCACCAGATTCCGTCAGGTGTGTTTTATGCTGATAAACTAAACCTTATCGGAAATGGGGTAGTGCTGGATCCTGTAACGTTAAAAAGAGAATGCAACACCGTCGCTTCTTTTGGCGTGGACCTGAGAAAGAGCCTTTTTATATCAGAACGGACACACCTGATTCTTCCTACTCACCGTGCGCTCGACAAGGCAGCCGAAGCCTCTAAGGGTAATCAGAAGATTGGCTCTACTCTGAAAGGTATAGCGCCAACCTACATGGATAAGACAGGACGAAATGGTTTGCGTGTGGGAGATATTTTAGATAAGAATTTTACCTCGGCTTATATTAAGCTGAGGTTAAAACACCAACGGCTGCTCGACAATTATGCTTTTGACGAAGATATTACTGCCTGGGAGGAGGAATTTTTTGAAGCGCTTGAGCTTTTAAAAGAACTCAACATAGTCAATGGCGAATATTTCATCAATCAACAAATACAGTCAGGCAAAAAAATACTGGCGGAAGGCGCGCAGGGAAGTATGCTCGATATTGATTTCGGCACCTTCCCGTTTGTGACTTCATCCAATACCATCTCAGCCGCCGTATGCAATGGTCTAGGTATCGCCCCCCAAAAGATCAGGGACGTAATTGGCATCACCAAAGCGTACTGCACCCGCGTAGGTGGCGGGCCTTTTCCGACTGAGTTGACCGGGGAAACCGGGGAAGAACTGAGGAAAATCGGGAATGAATTTGGCGCAACAACCGGCCGCCCACGCCGCTGCGGGTGGATTGACCTGGTCGCATTGCGATTTGCCTGTATGGTGAACGGGGTTACAAAAATCGTAATGACCAAGGCTGATGTGCTTGATGAATTTAAAGAACTGGAAGTATGTACAGGTTATAAATTAAATGGGAAGGAAAGTTTTGAAATGCCTTTCCGGCTTGACCGAATGCATGTGGAAGCCGTTTATAAGAGATTTCCGGGATGGAAAACCAAAAGCAGTGCGGCAAAATCGATGGAAGATTTGCCGGAAACAATGCGGACTTATGTGTCCTTTATTAACCAGTATCTGGGAGTCGCTATACGTTATATATCAAATGGTCCGGGGCGTAACCAGATCATTTCAATCAAGTAAAAACCGGCGAAATCTTAAATCAAAAAAAATTTGGTCAATTAAAAACTTCGCTGAAATTTTACACCTATAACCCTACCATACCATGGCAAAAGCCGACAAGGAAAAAAAAATCACGGGAAAAACAAACGCTGCGTCCAATAAGACCCCGGCTAAAAAAGACGCTCCTAAGCCGAAAAAACGAGAAGACGAGGATGACGAAGATGACGTAGTAGATGACGGAGTGGATGAATCGACCGGGGGCCGCAAAGCGGCGAAGACTGCCGCATCTCCGAAGGGAAAAAAGAAGGATGATGACGATGATGAAGAGGACGATGATGTTGAAAAGGAAGATGATTGGGAAAAAGTAGAAGAGGAAGAAAATTGGGATCCCGATTTTGCTGAGTTTGATGTGCCAAAATCAAAAGGGAAAAAAACTGGCGGTAAGAAAGGCGTCGAAGAAGATGAGGATTTCAAAATAGACGACGAGTTTAAAGATATGTTCAATGACAGCGATGAGTTTGCTGATGATGACGACGATTATTAAATTCCCTTGTTGTTTATAGATCAAGTTTATTACTTCTGAGCAAAGCGATATTTCCTGTATCTGATTTCAACCTGATCAAGCAAAAAGTGTTGAACTGGGCACAAACGTTCGACACTTTTTGTTTTTTAGATAATCACCAGTATCAATCTGGCCCTCACACTCAAGAGTGCCTGCTCGCAGCGGGTATAAAGCACAAGTCTCCTGGAAGTAATTCATTTGCCGGTCTGCAAAAATTTATTGACAGTAAAAAAGACCGCTGGTTGTTTGGGCATTTGAGCTATCACCTGGCGAATGAGCAGGACACAAGGCCTTCTGGTCCCGACGACAACATTGGGTTTCCCGGCTTTTTTCTATTTGAGCCTTTACATTTGATCAGCATTGATGAAACGCAACTTCTGATTGAGTCAACTGTCCCGGGTGAAATATTTGAAGAAATAAATAAGATCGCTTTAGAGCATACTTCCCGCGATAGTGCGCAAGACATAATGATAAAAAACAAAATTCAAAGGGAAGAATACATAGGAATTATTAACAAGCTAAGAGACCACATACTGCGTGGTGATTGTTACGAAATTAATTTTTGCCAGGAGTTTTTTGCATCTCCTGTCGTAATTGATCCTGTGTCTGTTTATAACAATCTTAGTCATATTTCTCCAAATCCATTTTCTGCACTTTACCGGCTAGATAGCAAATGGCTCATCTGTGCAAGCCCGGAACGGTTTTTAAAAAAGCAGGGTTCGCAGATATTATCTCAACCAATTAAGGGCACTTCCAAAAGAATACTGCACAGTGATGCAGACGACGATAAAAGTAAAATGGATTTGTACCACAGTACTAAAGACCGTTCTGAAAATGTGATGATAGTGGACCTGGTCCGGAATGATCTTTCAAAAGTTTGCAAAGAAGGAACGGTGTATGTCGATGAATTATTTGGCATATACTCGTTTCCACAGGTGCACCAGATGATATCTACTGTTAGCGGCACATTAAAAGAACACACTACATTTTCAGAAATAATCCAGGCTACATTTCCAATGGGTTCAATGACGGGTGCGCCGAAAAACAGAGTAATGCAATTGATCGGGCAATATGAAAAAACGAAGCGGGGAATTTTTTCCGGAGCCGTTGGGTATATTTCTCCCAACGGGGATTTTGATTTTAATGTAGTGATAAGAAGTATCATGTACAACTCCCAGACAAAATATTTGTCCTTTTTAACGGGATCAGGCATTACTTTTTACAGTGATCCCGCAATGGAATGGGAAGAATGCTTGCTCAAAGCCGAAGCGATAAGAATAGTTCTTCAGTCTTAGAGACGGGCTAACTCATTCGAAGCCTGTATCATCTCAACGTATAATTTCTCAGGCGTTTTATTTTAACACGTAGTAAAATGCCAGTCATTAAATTATTTCCTACCATGAGATATTCCAAAATATCATTCCTTAAATACTCTTTGCCAGTAGATTAAATTTTCAAAATTCATCCTGTTTCAACTGCGGTATGATGTTTGAATAAAGGGGGTTAGTAAAATAATTCGTACATGAAAAAAGTAATCATTGCCTTTTTAGCTATTGCAATTCTTACTACCAGTTGTAAGAATATGAATAAAACACAAAAGGGCGCAGCCGTTGGAGCTGCTGGTGGAGCGGCCGTCGGAGCCGTTATAGGAAAAGCAGCAGGTAATACAGCTCTTGGCGCTATCATCGGGGCCACTGTTGGTGGTGCAACCGGTGCTGTGATTGGAAGAAAAATGGACAAGCAGGCCGAAGAAATCAAAGAAGAAGTCCCGGGTGCCAAAGTAGAAAGAGTGGGCGAGGGGATTGTTGTGGAATTCAGCAATGCTGTGTTATTTGGATTTGATCAGGCCGCGCTTTCATCACAGGCGGAGACGACCCTTAATGACCTGATAACAATCCTCAATAAATATCCCGACACTGATCTTGAAATACAGGGACACACCGATAACACCGGCACTGAAGATTACAACATGGGTTTATCGCAACGAAGGGCGCAGGCGGTCGCCAATTATCTTACAAATCATAACATCGCTTCACGAAGAGTAAAAACAATAGGATTTGGCGAAACCGCTCCTAAATATAGTAATGACACCGAATCGGGCAGGAGCCAGAACCGCCGAGTAAATTTTCTGATCACGGCTAATGAAAAAATGAAGAACGACGCCAAAAAAGAATCCAATAATCAATAAGGCTTAAATCGCGGATTGTAAATACTATAACTAAAAACAGAACTTATGAAAGCAAAAACGTTGTTTTATTCGGTAATAGCAGGCTTGTTGTTAACCGTACCTGCATTGGCCCAGTCTGATATAACATTTGGGATTCGGGCTGGCGTGAATTTTCAAAACCTCAACGGAAAAGATATGGACGGCGACAAGCTGGAGAATGATTTAAAGACCGGGTTTAACGCCGGAATAAATGCTGAAATTCCTGTAGGAATAGATTTTTATCTTCAACCAGGACTGCTATTCAGCACTAAAGGAGCAAAGTATGATTTCCAGGGAACAGAAACCACCCGTAACATTTCATATCTTGAATTGCCCATCAACTTTCTTTACAAACCAGAACTTGGCGAAGGACATTTATTGCTCGGGTTCGGTCCCTATGCTGCCTTTGCCTTAGGAGGTAAGATCAAAGGAGCCGGCAATGATATAGATATGGAGTTTGGTAATGAAGTCGGTGAAACAAAGCCATTTGATGCAGGCGCAAATTTATTGGCAGGATATGAATTTAATAATAACCTTTCGTTTCAATTGAATGCAGGGTTAGGTTTAATCAATATGTATAACCGTCCGGACGGCGATTCAGAGTCTTCTTTGAAGAATACAGGCTTTGGTGTTTCATTGGGCTATCGGTTTAAGAAGTAAATCATAGAACATTAAGAAATAAAAAAGGGCTGTTCTAAGAGCAGCCTTTTTTCATATCAATTCATTTATAAACAAACGTTACTTCTTTGAGAACTGGTAGTAAATGGAGATCGTGCTTCCTTCGAAGTTTACGTTTGACTTTAAATTCAGTTTTTCAGCCGCCGCATCAACAATAGTGAACTTGTACCCTTCCAGCACATCTTCTGCCTTTACACCACCAGGCAGTTTTTTATATTGAAATATGGGTTGATCGTTCTCCACCCGATAAGACCATACAATACTTCTTTGACCTGCGGAACAGCCGGCATCGTTTGAGTTAATGGTATAGGAGCCATTTCCATTATTAGGTAAAACCCACGTGCTCCCTTTCAGACAAACTTCAGGTCCTTCACCCAGCAGTGTCAGTTTAACCTTTTGATCTTGCGGCAAACCTTCATACGTTATATTGTCCAGCTGCCATGTGCCTTTCAATTCATCGCGGCTCACAGCCGCAGTCGTTTTTTTTGAAGACGTACAGGAGAAAAAAGCAAATGCAGTAAGCAGCAAGGGAACAAAACCTTTCAATACAATGTTTAGCATAACTTATATTTTTATTCTAATAGCATTACTGTAAATATTGTGCCTGTTTTAAATGAAAATGCCGGTGACAAAGATGTACACCGGCAGGAAAATATTATAGACTCAAACTAACGCGTGCCAGAAGTTGCTGTGTCTCCGTTCAGCAACAGCATTATCGACTCGTTTAGAATGTCTGATTTTTTTGTCTTAAAAATCTCCATTTTTTCAGCAGGCAGGCGCAGTTCGTATTTACCATTAAATGCGATATCGGCATCAAAGTTTGGATTGATCATGTTAAATGCAAGCATGTCCATTGCCAGGTGTTTTACAATTATGGAAGAATTATACCTGCCTGTGATTAGCTGGCTTACTGCATTTTCCTCTTCGCCGGTTAGTACATTACGGGCACCAGTCAGATAATTCTTTGCCTCATTTTTGGTAAGCGTTGTCACGCCTCCCGAGCCTTCCATGATGTAATGCGTAGCAATAAATTTTTTGACATGTTTCCGGGACTCAAGCGGTAAGTATTTTTGAAGCGTCCAGAAATCGGTGCTGCCACTTCTTTTTATAGCGGCGTTTACCTTTCCAGGGCCACCATTATAAGCTGCAATGACCAATAACCAATCACCGTAAATAGAATAAAGATTCGTAAGATACCTGCAGGCTGCCTGGGTGCTTTTATAGATGTCTCTTCGCTCGTCAACCTTGCTACCGACCTTAAGGCCAAGTTTACGGGCTGTGGAAGGCATTAGCTGCCAGGGACCAACCGCTCCAGCCCAGGAAATTGCATGGCTTTTCAACTGTGACTCAATCACCGCCAGGTATTTTAGTTCCTTAGGCAGTCCATGTTTAGCAAGAATTCCGTCCATCATATCAAAATAGCCACGGCCCCAGTCCTTCATTGCAGTCATTGACCTCGTGTGTTTTCGTATATAGTCTTCTACAAAACTAATGGCAAGAGGGTTCAATAACTCAAGATCAACCCCGTTTGAAATGGGGGGCTCAGGAGTGGCGATCAGGTTTCTAAATCCCGCCTTAGGGTCCAACAGTGTATCCTTCTTTGGAGAGTCTTTTGTTTGAATGTCGGCCGTGTCAGAAACCGGCTGATAATTGATTCCAGGTTCAGCCTTGGAAAAACTTGAAAAAATTAGAGCCAAAAAACAAAAAACGCCGAGTCTTTTCAACATTACAACGAATATTTAAATTCACAAAATCAGTCACTTACTCAGGGGCCGGCTGCGGCGTGCTATCGTTTATTGTTGCATCAACTGGTTTGAAAGGCGCAGCAAAGATAGCTCGTCAAAACGTCTTGCCAGCACCTGCACGCCAAAAGGCATGCCATTTGTGTGCTTAAAGAGAGGGAGCGAAATAGCGGGAACTCCTACTAAATTGGCCATAACAGTATATATATCAGCAAGATACATTGCAATTGGATCACTCATTTTTTCGCCAATATTAAATGCCGTAGATGGTGCTGTAGGCAGAAAAATACAATCAAACTCATTGAAAATCAACTGTATTTGATTATATAACAATTTTCTAACTTTTTGGGCTTTTGTAAAGTAGGCGTCGTAATAGCCGGCGCTCAAAACGAAAGTTCCAAGCATTATCCGACGTTTAACTTCCTTTCCAAAGGCATCAGACCTTGTGCCTTTGTACATTTCGACAAGGTCAGTTTCCGCGGTATCCCGAAAACCGTACCTGACGCCATCATACCGCGAAAGATTAGACGATGCTTCAGCCGTCGTTAAGACATAATAGGCAGGAACTACGTGATTAATCAGGTCAAAATCAACGGCCCGAACCTCGTGACCCTGTGTTTTTAAATCATTTAAAAGCCCATTTATTGACTTTGATATTTCAGGGTCTAGACTGGGATGGTTAAGGGCCTCATCGAAATAGGCAACCCGGTATTTTCGATTTTCATCCAATAAAACTGAATAGGACGGTGAAGGTTGATGTGAAACGGTGCTGTCATAGTCATCTCCGCCTGCAATTACTTCCAACACAAGCGCAACGTCCGAAATGTACCTTCCAAAAATGCCAATCTGGTCAAAAGAGGAAGCGTAAGCAATCAAGCCATGCCGGGAAACCCGTCCGTATGTTGGCTTCAGACCTATGATGCCGCAGAAGTCAGCAGGCTGTCTCACCGATCCACCCGTATCGCTGCCGAGTGACACCATACAAAGCCCGGCCTGCACGGCGACAGCAGAACCTCCTGAAGACCCGCCGGGAATCCTTGACTCGTCCATTGCATTAAGCACCTTGCCGTAGACCGAATTTTCGTTTGTAGAACCCATAGCGAATTCATCGCAATTTGAATTGCCGATGATGATGGCATCTTCAGCCAACAGCCGTTCTATTGCTGTTGCCGAATAGAGCGATCTAAAGCCTTCTAAGATCCTGGAAGAAGCGGTAAGAGGGTGGCCTTTATAGGCCAGTACGTCCTTGATACAAATTACCACTCCGTGAAGCTTGCCAATTTTATCTCCACGTTTACGTTTAGTGTCAAGCCTGGTTGCCAATGAAATCGCTTCCTCAGCATACACATTGACATATGCATTGAGGTGCTGTTTGTTTTCAATCTGACGAAGAAAATGCTCAACAGCCTGCAAACAGGTAACCGTACCTTCCGTTAATGAAGAGTGATATTGCTGAATAGAGGAAAAGCCAAACAAAAGAAATTATTCTTTTATCATTAAAAAAGCGACCCTTGCGGTCAAAAAGGTAGGTTGTTCTTAAGGGTTCTTTATATCGTTAGCGCTTTCTTCAATTTCCCTTTTCACATTGGTCTTGGCGTCATTGAATTCACGAACTCCCTTTCCCAGTCCCCTCATCAGTTCAGGAATTTTTCGACCCCCAAAGAGAAGCAACACAATGATCAAAATGATGATGATTTCATTGGTGCCAAGCACTCCCAACAAGTCTGCGTGTATCATAGTAAGCAAATTAGATTTCAAAGATATGAAATAAGTATCGCCAAACATAGTTGCCATTTACTTAAATGGCTGTAAAAAAAATCCCCGGCCGAAGCAGAGGATTTTATAAATAAGCAATAAGTTGTTTATTTAGCTGGTTCAAGAGTGGCCATGCGTTTTTCGCGGATCCTTGCGCTTTTACCACTGCGTTTACGCTGGTAAAAAAGCTTCGCACGACGAACATTCCCGGTTTTGTTCAAAATAATTGAGTCAACGTTTGGTGAAGAAAATGGAAATACTCTTTCCACGCCAACGCCATCAGAGATTTTACGAACCGTGAAGGATGCGGTGAAGCCGCTGCCCTGTTTCTTGATTACATCGCCTTTAAAAGACTGGATACGCTCTTTATTACCTTCGATGATCTTATAGTTTACTGTAATATTATCACCAGGCTTGAAATCAGGGAATTCCTTCTTGCTATTTAACTGGTCGTGGACGTATGTAATGGCGTTCATAACTCTGATTTTTAAGGATGGCAAAGGTATGGGAAAGCAACCGGATTTGGAATTTGCAATTGCGTTTTTATGAATTTCAAAGCGCCCTCCACCTATAAACTACTAGTTCACAATGGCAAAAATACTATCGCGCAATATTTACTGCTCTTTTCTCCCGGATGACCGTCACTTTTATCTGGCCGGGAAAAGTCATTTCAGTTTGTATTTTCTGGGCTATTTCGAATGATAGCTTGTCTGAATCGCCATCTGACACCTTTTCGGCTTCAACAATCACCCTTAACTCTCTTCCGGCCTGGATTGCGTAAGCTTTTTCTACCCCGGTATACGCCATGGCGAGGTTCTCCAAATCCTTGATCCTCTGAATGTATTGTTGCATGATTTCCCTTCTTGCTCCTGGTCTTGCACCGCTAATGGCGTCGCAGGCCTGGACTATTGGGGAGATCACATACTGCATTTCCATTTCATCATGGTGGGCGCCAATTGCATTTACGACGGCCGGATTTTCACCATATTTTTCAGCCAGCTTTGCACCGAGAAGCGCATGGCTTAACTCGCTTTCTTCGTCGGGTACCTTTCCAATATCATGCAGCAACCCGGCACGTTTTGCCAACTTTGGGTTGAGGCCTAACTCAGCGGCCATCGTTGCGCAGAGATTGGCGGTTTCGCGACTATGCATAAGTAGGTTTTGACCGTAGGACGACCGGAATCTCATGCGGCCAACCATTCGAACAAGTTCCTTATGCAATCCGTGAATACCAAGCTCAATGACGGTTCTTTCCCCGATTTCCATTACCTGGTCCTCTATTTGTTTGCGTGTCTTTTCCACTATTTCTTCTATTCGCGCCGGGTGAATCCTGCCATCGGTCACCAAACGTTGAAGGCTTAACCGGGCGATTTCGCGACGGAGCGGATCGAAACTTGAAAGAAGAATCGCTTCTGGCGTGTCGTCAACTATAAGGTCCACCCCGGTGGCAGCCTCCAAAGCCCGGATATTCCGCCCTTCACGTCCAATGATCTGTCCTTTAACTTCGTCGCTTTCAAGATTAAAAACAGTAATGGAGTTTTCAATTGCCTGTTCTGCCGCGGTGCGCTGTATAGTCTGGATAATAATTTTTCGGGCTTCTTTATTGGCCTTTTGCTTGGCGTCGTCAATAATTTCCTGCTGCATCGCCAGGGCTTGGGTATGCGCTTCGGTCTTCAGGCTTTCCACTAACTGTGCTTTTGCTTCCTCTGCAGAAAGGCCGGCTATTTTTTCAAGGCGACGAATATGCTCTTCCTGGTGTTTTTCAAGCTCGCTCCTCTTTATGTTGACAAGGTCAATTTGCCGGTTTAGGGTTTCTTTTATAGCCTCGTTTTCTTTAACCTGCTTGTCCAGGTTCGCCTCTTTTTGGCTAATTGATTGCTCTTTTTGCCTGATCCGGTTTTCACCCTCATTAATCTTGCGATTGCGATCGTTTACTTCCTTGTCGTGCGCCGCTTTTAATTGAATAAATTTCTCTTTAACCTCTAATTCTTTTTCTTTTCTTATAGTTTCGGCCCTTAATTCAGCTTCTTTTAGTAAAGTTTTTGATTGCAGATCAGCTTCTTCAATTATCTTTTTTGTGTTCTTGGCGAAAATGAATTTCCCCGCGATTACCCCAATTATGAGAGCAGCAACACCAATAATTATTGATATTAGGTTGGTATCCATGAATATCTTTTTTAATATGTTTCAAAATGAAATTGTTTATCCTGTCTGTATAACGTAACCCAAATACTTTTATTTACAGGTAGTAGGCGAAGATACAAAAGGGAAACAAATGGATGAAATTACCAATACTGCGTACCGTCTCACCCGGAACGTGAATTTGAAATGTATGTCAACTTACGGGCGGGGTCAACTTACCTGCAGGTGACTATCCAAAAGCCGCTCAATTGAAGATAACTTTTCAGCCAGGGTGTTTTGTTCGATGTCTGCTGAGCCGTGTCCCGATTGTTGTTCGGTGGCCAGCCAAATAAGCACCATTGCTATATAATCCTGCATGTCCTTTCCTGCAAACTGCGTTTTGAACTCAATTGTTTTATCATTGATAGTTTTGACTGTCCGGCGAACAGTCTGTTCGTCTTTCGGATGCATTTTGATCCGGTAACTCCGGTCGCCTATGACTACTGTTGCAGCAATTAGTTGATCCATATCTTGTAATATTGAAAAACAATATATATTTTGGCAGCACCTCTTTCAAAAGGCTCTGCATCCTGTTCAAAAATCAATGTTCCTCCTCTGGATTACCGCTAACTTAACCTAATAACTTCTGTTATGTTCGCCAAAATTAAGTCATCAAACTTTATTGATGCACTCCAGCTGGAATTAATTACCTACAACCAAAACTCATTAAAAGGTATTTTGAAGGACGACAAGGGCAGTATTTGCAGTGTTATCGAAAGGAATGTTTCTGATAACCAAAAGCAAATCTACTGGCCGGGTCTAAATGATCTTCCTTATGGTCGGTACACGCTTGAGCTGTCACAGGGAGAGGAAGAAATGCATGTGAACCTCGTGAAAAGAGTATGATTAATGACTTAGCATCGCGATACAACGGTCAATTTCTTTTACATAGCCGTTGATCCTCTTTTCAAATTGTTTTTTTTCTTCCTGGTCCATTTCCGCACCGTTGGTATATTTGAGAATCTCCACCTGCTCTCTCAGCTTTTCTGTCGTTACATGAAATTCGTCTGCACGGCCTTTAAGCAGCTTCATCTCGTTCTTCAGGGCCTGGTTTTCCTTTTGCAGAATTGAATGGTGCTTGAGAAGCAACTGAAGCTTATCCTGTATTCTCTTCAGATGTTGTTCGGAGTCAGTCATAGTTTAAGTTATGAGTGGTCAATATGGATAATAATTAGTACCGCGGTCATCTTATTTTCGGATTTCTGCCTGCAAATTTTTCTCCAAACTTGTCATAATTGCCTTCATCCAGCCATCTATTTCCTGGTCAGTTAGCGTTTTTTCCTCATCGAGAAAAGTGAAATTAATAGCCACGGACTTTCTGCCGGCTCCCAATTTTTCACTTTCAAATACATCAAACAGTCTTATTCCCTGTAATTTATTCAATTTTAAAGCCTGTACGCTTTTTTCGATTTCCTCATAAGCCAGCCGGCTTGGCACCACAAGGGATAGGTCCCTCTGAACCGAAGGAAACTTTGAAATCAGGTTAAAAACCGGTTTTTTCGCCGCGGCAAGCGTTGATAACACATCCCAATTTAAATCCGCGAAAAAAACTGGCTGTTTGATATCGAAACGAGCCAGTATTTTTTTGCTGACCATCGCTGCCTGTAGCACGACCGTTCCTTTTATTTTACCTTCTAAACCATCTTCAAAGCATGTATCATTTAATTTGTCGAACTGTTCAATGGTAACACCCAGTTGTTGCAAAATTTTTGAGACGATGCCTTTCAGTACAAAAAAATCGGATGCCGTCGATTTTGTTTTCCATCCATCGTCCAGGTTTTTACCCGAAAGGTATAAGCACAAATGTTCCGGCTCTTTGTATTTTCCCGGACCGCTGGTGGTATATGTTTTTCCAAATTCAAACAACCGAAGGTCATTGTTCTTCCTGTTTAGATTGTGAGCTATTGCTTCTAGACCCGTTTCAAGCATTGATGGACGAAGGATATTAAGCTCGGCACTTAGGTTGTTCAGCATTTTAACGGCGAACCTCAATTCATCGTCGGAGAAATAGGCGGAATTGGTAATCGAATTGGTCATTATCTCATAAAAGCCAAGGCCAACAAGATAATTTGATGTCTTTTCTTTGTATGTTTCCGGCGCATAATTCTCTTCGACGGCCGGCGTAATTGTGATAGCATTAGGAATGTCAACGTTGTCAAGGCCGTCAATGCGTAGGATCTCCTCGACCAGGTCGGCCGCCAAAGTAATATCCGGCTTGTGATACGGCACAGCAACCCTCAATTCATCGATGCCTCGTTTTACAATTTCAAATCCCAGGCTTACAAGGATATCATTAACCGTGTCCTGGTGATAGTTTTTGCCGCTTAGCTTTTTCAGGTAGTGGTATTTCAGCCCGACCTGCACTTTTTCTTTTGGGTTTGGATAAATATCGACTATTTCAGAAGCAATTTCGCCGCCACATATCTCTTTAATCAGCATCGCCGCTCTTTTCAAAGCGACAACTGTTCCTGAAATATCAGTTCCTTTTTCAAACCGTGAGGCAGCGTCGGTTCTCAATCCATGGCGGAACGACGTTTTTCGGGTGGTCAACGGATCGAAGCAGGCGCTCTCCAAAAAAATGCTCTTGGTATTCTCCGTTACCCCGCTATTGTAACCTCCAAACACTCCTGCAATACACATTCCTTCTTTCTCATTGCAGATCATGAGGTCTTCCGCGCTCAATTTTCTTTGCTTTTCATCCAATGTTACAAACAGCGTTCCTTCCGGCAGGTTTTTTACAATAATCTTTTTTCCTGCGACAGCGTCGGCGTCAAACGCGTGAAGCGGTTGTCCGGTCTCGTGCTGAATAAAATTTGTAATGTCGACAATATTGTTAATTGGTCGCAGGCCTATGGCCTGTAGCTTTTGTTGCAGCCATTTCGGAGATTCTTCAATGGTGAGGTTTGTAAGGCTTATTCCCGAATACCTGGGACAGGCTTCGCTATTTTCGACCTTCACTTCTATAACCAGCGAATTATTGTCAGGCTTAAAACCCGTATCAGGGGGCAATTTTGGTTTCAAATGTTTTCTATCATGATGACTCAAATACGCACATACGTCCCGCGCAACACCCCAATGACTCATCGCATCCATATGATTTGGCGTAAGCCCGATTTCATAAATCCAGTCTTCGTAAGGTTTGAAATATTCAATTGCAGTTGAGCCCACCTTTGCATCATTCGACAAAACCAGGATGCCGGCGTGTGAGGTTCCCAGGCCAATTTCATCTTCAGCACAGATCATTCCATAGCTTTCCACGTTACGGATCTTAGCTATTTTCATTGTTACAGGCTCACCGGTGGTTGGATAAATAGTTGTGCCAACGGGCGCAACTACTACTTTTTGTCCTGTTGCTACATTGGGCGCACCGCAAACAATTTGCAATGATTCGCCATTTCCAACATTCACCTTTGTCAACGTAAGCTTGTCTGCATTCGGATGTTTTTCCGTGCTGAGCACTTCACCAATGATCAACCCTTTTAATCCACCGCGCGCCTCTTCATATTTTTCCATGCTTTCCACTTCGAGTCCTATCGAAGTAAGAATCCTGCTCAACCTTTGGGGGTCCACTGTCTCCGGTAAATATTCACTCAGCCATTTATAGGAAATCGTCATATTTCTCCATTATAAAACAGGTCAAGCCTGTTGATTTATAGCGGCAGCAAATATAGCACGTTCTTGACGATCGCCTGCTGAAAGTCCTCAGCGAAGTTGCCTGACGTTGTCTGCGGTTTCGAGTGTATTGAAACGTTAACTGGCTGTATTATCCATCGTTTATAATAATTCTTGAAATGCTTATTGTATTTGTTTTTTATAATAGGTTAGGGAACATTTAATTTTATCAGCATCCGATTTTTTATACACCACTGTGCCAATCTTTTTCTCCAACGGCGATCAACTTTTGGTTAAATTACAAATGACGCTGGAAAATTTGCCGGGCCAATGACATGTGGATAACCCTTCGGACAATGGTGAAAAATTAGTGCAGAAAGAAAAAGTTGAGTTAATTGGATTTTTGATTGGTATTTCGATTCTATATTCGCCGTCTGACTGACGGAAGGAAACATTCGGATAACGGAAAAGTAATTTTCTCATAATATAAGTCTGGCATCTTTATCCTAAGGTCATTGGTGTGGAATCAATGGGTTAATTTATTATCTCTATTACCGGACGATGGACCTGACGAATCTAAACAAGGACAGAAAACAAAAAAGAAGATCGTCTTTTGACCTTGGTACAATGGTGTATGGCAAAGTACCGCCACAAGCAAAAGACCTGGAAGAGGCTGTATTGGGTGCGATCATGCTTGAGAAAACAGCCTTTGACACGGTTGTCGAAATTTTAAAACCCGAATGTTTTTATGTCGACGCACATCAGCGCATATTCAGCGCGATGCAAAATCTTTCAAATAAGAGCCAGCCAATAGACATACTCACTGTAGTTGAAGAATTGCGAAGCCGTGAAGAGCTGGAAATGGTAGGTGGTCCGTATTATGTGACGAAGTTGACCAACACCGTTGTTTCAGCAGCCAATATTGGTGCCCATGCAAGGATCATTCTTCAAAAATTTATTCAACGCGAACTAATTCGTATCAGTGGCGAAATCATCAGCGATGCCTATGAGGATTCAACGGATGTATTTGACCTCCTCGACGACGCAGAAAGCAAATTATTTGAAATAACAAATAATCACCTCCGCAAAGAATATAATTCCATCGACACGATATTGGTCAATACAATCAAACGTATTGAAGACCTACGCCAGCGTAACGAAGATGTAACGGGTGTGCCCAGCGGCTTTGCAGGTTTGGATCGCGTTACGTACGGATGGCAGAATACAGACCTGATCATACTTGCCGCCCGTCCTGCTGTTGGTAAGACGGCGTTCGCATTGAATCTTGCGCGCAACGCGACAATGCATCCAAGCAAACCGACCCCGGTTGCCATGTTTTCGCTCGAAATGAGTGCGGGACAACTCGTGCAGCGTATACTTTCTGCCGAAAGCGAGATCTGGCTGGAAAAGATAGCGCGTGGTAAAATGGAAGAGTATGAAATGAAGCAACTTTATGCGAGGGGAATCCAGCGATTGTCGCAGGCGCCGCTTTTTATTGATGACACACCTGCACTTAATATTTTCGAATTAAGAGCTAAATCCCGGCGCCTTAAAAACAAGCACAACATTGGTCTTATCATCATTGATTATTTGCAACTGATGAGTGGCACGGGTGAAAACAGGAATGCGAACCGCGAGCAGGAAATCAGCAATATTTCAAGAAACCTTAAGAGCCTGGCAAAAGAATTAAATGTTCCAATTATTGCACTGTCGCAATTGAGCCGTGCGGTGGAACAACGAGGGGCAAAGGAAGGCAGCCGTATTCCGCAACTTAGTGATCTCCGCGAATCAGGAGCAATTGAACAGGATGCCGATATGGTAATGTTCCTGTACCGGCCCGAGTACTACGACATAAATTCAAATGCAGAAGGCGAGAATATCAGGGGACTGACCGAAGTAAAAATCGCGAAGCACCGCAACGGTTCCCTGGAAACAGTGAAACTTAGAGCGCTGCTGCATATACAGAAATTTACCAATTGGGACGAGGATCCATACAGTGGTATTGGATTACCCGCTGGCGGATGGCGACCCGTTGAAGATGGCGGTGGGGGCGAGAAGCTATTCATTCAGACAAGCAGCAAAATGAATGATATCAAGGAGGATGAAGAGCCTTTTCAATAATTGCTGGTAACTTCTTTTTTGTCCGGTTCATGTCAACCGGACTTTTTATTTTTACTTATGGCACTTCCTTTTTTTTATGTCGGTGATTACGATCCTTCATCATCCGGAATAATTCTGGACGAAGAGAATTCCCGACATATAGTGCAGGTGCTTCGAATGAAGAAAGGCGAAAAGCTAAACCTTACGGATGGAAAGGGTCACTTGTTCACGGGTGTTATAATCGAAGACAATAAAAAACATTGTGCCGTAGTTGTCGAATCACGCGTTCATGTTCCAAAATCGGGAGGCACGCTTGCGATTGGAATTTCATTACTAAAAAACTCCAACAGGTTTGAATGGTTCCTGGAAAAAGCGGCGGAGATTGGCGTGGATGAAATCATTCCTTTGATATGCGAACGAACTGAAAAAGAAAAGTTCCGGCACGACAGGATGCACACCATACTCGTAAGTGCCATGTTGCAATCGCAGCAATGCTGGTTGCCGGTATTGCATGAACCAATTTCGTATCAATTGCTGTTCCGCCAGGAAGAAATAGCAAATATTTCTGACCGGTTTATTGCGCACTGCGCGGAACAGGAAAAGTTAACTCTCGTGGGATTTATCAATCAGGGTCATTTGTCAAAGATTATTTTAATCGGCCCCGAAGGTGATTTCACGATGGAAGAGATTGATCTTGCACTGCGTCACCAATTCAAGCCTGTGTCATTAGGACAAACAAGGTTAAGGGCTGAAACGGCAGGCGTGGTAGCAGCGTCCATTTTGAAAATGAATAATTAGTGCATGCGCTGCTCGCAACACTGCTATAACTATTACTATCGCGCCTCGTCCGAATAGTTTTCATCATCTTTCAATAGCGGATCATTCAGTTCAACCACCCGTTTCACCGTTCGCTTGCGCATAATCATATTGAGCATTTCAACGCCAAATGAAAATGCCATGCCGAAATAGATATAATTTTTTAAATGCAGGTCGTGTGCCTTTTCAGCGTCCCAGCCCTCGATGACGAGGCTCAGGCCGATCATTACCAGAAAAGATAAAGCAAGCATTTTTAATGTAGGATGCTTATGTATGAATGCAGAGATTTTTGGACTGAATGTAAACATGATGATCATAGCAATGATCACGGCAGCTATCATGATCTCCACGTGTTGCGCGGTCCCTCCGGCAGTAATAATGCTGTCAAATGAAAAGACAGCATCGATTAGCATTATCTGGGCGACCGCTTTCCCCAACGTTAAACCTGTGGCATTTGCCCTAACCGCATTTGGGTCTTCACCTTCCAGCTTGTGATGAATTTCCATCACCGATTTATAAATAAGAAAGAGGCCACCTGCAAGCATAACCAGGCTGGCAAGATCAAACCCTTTGCCAGCGAGTGTAAAGAGTGATTTTCCTTTCTGCGACAAAAGCCAGCTTAATCCCAGCAGTAAAAGGCTGCGCGAAATAATACCCGTGATCATCCATATACGACGCGCGGTCTTTTGCTGCTTAATATCAGACAGCCGATTCAATATGATGCTTACAAATATTACATTGTCTATTCCTAAAACAACCTCCAGGACGACAAGGATAAAAAAACTGATAATACTTTCAGAAGTAAATAGATGTTCCATAAACTATGCTAATAGACTGTCGCGTTGCGATGAAATTGCCTTGCGACAAATGTGGCTAATAAATGGCAAACAGCTGAAATTTATTTTAGCGAGTTACATATTTTTTTAACGATTGCCGGGCCTTCGTATATGAAACCGGTCCATACTTGTACGAGGTCAGCGCCGACGTTCAACTTTTCTTTGGCATGTGCACCGGTAAAAATTCCTCCCGAAGCAATTATCGGAATTTCACCCTCAGTTTTTTTGTGTATGTATTCAATTATTAACGTGGACCGTTCCCTGATTGGTTTACCACTCAACCCACCCTGGCCTATTTTTTCAATTTCGTCTTTGCGTGTGAGCAATCCGGCGCGACTAACGGTTGTGTTCGTGCACACCAGGCCATCCAATTTAATTTCCAATGCGAGTTCAAGGATATCGTCGATCTGATCCTGCATAAGGTCAGGAGATATTTTAAGAAGAATGGGTTTTGATCGCGCTTTGCCATTGTTGATCATTTGCAGGTGACGCAGGATTTTTCGCAATGATTCTTTTTCCTGCAATTCACGAAGTCCGGGCGTGTTTGGACTGCTTACGTTCACCACGAAGTAGTCAACGTATGGATGCAATTCTTTAAAACAGGATTCATAATCCTTCCACGCGTCTTCATTGGAGGTAACCTTGTTTTTTCCAATATTACCACCAACGATCAAATGCCTTGATGTTGACTGATTGCCTGACCTCCATTTTTTTAATCGTTCCACAACTGCCTGTACGCCGTCGTTATTAAATCCCATCCGGTTTATTAGTGCGCTGTCTTTTGGCAATCGGAACAGGCGTGGTTTCTCATTTCCTTTTTGAGGCAGGGGAGTGACCGTTCCTATTTCTACAAAACCAAATCCTAGTGTCGCCAGTTCCCGTATCCATTTTGCATTCTTATCAAACCCAGCTCCGAGCCCAACGGGGTTTTGAAACTTCAGGTGCAATTCCGTTGTATTAAGGCGGTTGTCGTTTGGGGAAAAATACCAGGCTATTAATTTCCTTATTAAACCAATGCTACACAGAGCTTTCAACGAATTCATCAAAAAATAATGGATGGACTCCGGCGGAAACAAAAACAGTATGCGTCGTATAGCGTTATACATAGCGGGTGCGAAGATAAATGAAGTTCTATAGGCTTGGTTGCTATAGGAACTCTGCCTAATTTTGATACATAAAGTTGCATAAACAACCAAGTCGCATGACTGGCCGCGGAGATATGATGCAGCGAACCAAGCTGGCAACTGCAAACTATAAACCAAAAAATTTCGAAAGATTCAATCTTTAATCTTTTAAAACGTCTATATGCAGGAAGCTTACATTGTAGCAGGATACAGAACGGCTGTTGGCAAAGCCAAACGTGGTGGTTTTCGATTTTATCGCCCTGATGACCTGGCGGTGGAAGTAATTAAAGGCCTGGTTGGATCGGTGCCCCAACTTGAAGCCAATAGGGTTGATGATGTGATCGTTGGAAATGCTGTCCCTGAAGCCGAACAGGGACTGCAGTTTGGACGGATTATCTCTGCCAGGGCATTGGGTTTTGACGTACCGGGAGTGACGGTAAACCGGTATTGTGCCTCCGGTTTGGAAACCATTGCCATTGCGTCGGCAAAAATCAGAACCGGCCAGGCCGATTGCATCATTGCCGGCGGAACAGAAAGCATGAGCCTTGTGCCGACCGCAGGGTGGAAAACGGTGCCTTCATATTCCATTGCGAAAGACGACCCGGACTATTATCTCAGCATGGGTTTGACTGCAGAGGCTGTTGCAAAAGATTATAAGGTTAGTCGCGAAGACCAGGATGAATTTTCATACCATTCTCATCAGAAAGCAATTGTTGCTATCCAAAATGGATATTTTAAAAGCGGCATTCTCCCCATTAATGTTGAAGAAACTTATTTAGATAATAAAGGGAAAAAACAAAAAAGAAATTTCGTAGTTGAGACGGACGAAGGTCCACGGGCCGACACTTCATTGGAAGCCCTGGCAAAATTGAAACCCGTATTTGCAGCCGGCGGCGTGGTGACTGCGGGTAATTCGTCCCAAACATCTGATGGTGCTGCATTTGTAATCGTGATGGGCGAAAAAATGATGAATGAATTAGGGTTAAAACCTATCGGTAGACTGGTTGCGTGTGCTTCGGCTGGAGTGCCTCCCCGCGTAATGGGCATAGGGCCTATTGCAGCGATTCCGAAGGTAATGAAGCAGGCAGGCATGAACCTGGGCGATATTGACCTGGTCGAATTAAATGAAGCATTCGCGTCACAGGCAATCGCGGTAATCCGTGAAGTGGGTTTGGATCCGGCAAAAGTAAATATCAACGGAGGCGCTATTGCCCTTGGTCATCCATTGGGTTGCACGGGCGCCAAACTGACCATACAGGTCCTAAATGATATGAAGAGGTTAGATAAAAGATATGGCATGGTGACGGCTTGCGTAGGAGGGGGACAGGGGATTGCGGGGGTAATAGAAAATCTTTAATTAAATCGTCTCTATAAGTACCTCTTTTTCGTTGCTTGTCATCTCTTGTGTTCAGTCTTTTGAAACTGCTATCTGCAATTATTTTTTACATTACTTAGGTTGCAACAGGTGTTGAATCGTGATAATGTTAAACTCCGCAGGTCGTGCGGTTGCCAGGCCGATTGTCACTATAAGTTTATTATCTAGTATGTCCTGCTCAGTCATTGTCTCTCCTGTTCCGGCGTGCACAAAGAAGGCCTGGTCCGGTTTAGCTCCCGCGAGAGCGCCGGCTTTCCATAGAGTGGTGAGAAAATTTTCGATCATTGTTTTCACTTTCATCCAGGTGGGCTCATTATTTTGCTCAAATGTAAAAGCAGCAATGCCTTTACTAACGGATTCTTCCACCATATTAAATAACCGACGAACGGAAATATAGCGCCAGTCGTTGTCATTTCCGGCAAGCGTCCTTGCTCCCCATAATAAAGTTCCCTTACCGTTGAAGTATCGTATGGCGTTTATCGATTTACCAGTGCTCTCGTCTATATTCAGGTCTTCCTGGTCACGGTTGTCAATAGTTATAGCAGGTGCTTTTACAAGCGACAACGCAACATTGGCGGGCGCTTTCCAAACACCTTTGTTCCTGTCAACTACCGAATAAATTCCGGCAATCGACGGTGAGGGTGCGAGTGTGACCGGATAATTTGCAATTTCGTTTTTTATTAACGCATAGATAGCGGTGCCGGTGAGTTTAGGATTATTCAGGTAAAACGTATCCCACTCGCCCTTACCGCTGGTGTCCGCTATTCCCTGTTCTTTTGTAATGGTTTCATGTGTTATCCGGGCAGAGCTATCGGCATAGTAACACGGGATGGCTGAATGTAAAGAAGGATAGTAGGCTGCACCATACTTTAATGATAAAGGATTTTCGCCCCCGGTTACTTGCTCCCTAAATACTTCAATGGCTGATTTTCCCTGCAGCTCATTATGACTTATATCCATTATTACGAAACGATTGCCCAACTCGGAGGCCTGCACCAGGGCTTCGTTATATAAAGAATACAGATCGGTAGCCCTGGGGAGCCAGGTTGCATCTGTAAATACAATAAGTGTTGGTTCCGCATGTTTGTATACTTCATCGAGTCCTGTTTTTAACTCCTTTTTGCTAAGCAATTGTTTGGGCTTGCCAACTGATACAATATAACAGGCACCTCCGCCATTTGCAAAATAAGATTGCAACTGGTAATGCATGTTGTTCCGCAAAAAAGGAATTTTTATCTCGATTTTCCTGGATAAGGGCGTGATCGTTGTTCCTGCTTTACTAAGCTCGTCTGTGACAATTACATTAATTGTTTCGTTAACCCTCGTCCCGAAATATTTTTCATACTCGGCCATTGATTCTATGCGGGTGGGAGTAAATGCAAGGTCCCCGATTTCTAACTTTTGGGCCTTTTGTGTGTAGCCGATAAAGGCGGGAATGGCAGTTTCGCTTGCAATAATCGAGGGAGGTGATGATATTTCTTCAACATATTCTCCCGGACTCTTGTAAAGTTTCGACATAAAGACAAGGTTTATCTAAAGAATACGGATTGCCTCCCGTGGCTGCTCAAAATCAATATTTCCGGCCAGGTACTTACAAATATGATGCAGGATAAGCTAATCGCAAGGCAACTAAAGTTACGTTTTTCTTTTGAACATTTTCTGCCGCCTGCTTTATCATAACATTAATGACGATATAGTTTTTTATAACAAATTGTATCACTTTTGCGTATGGAAATTACATTTAATTCGCCGGCACTGCTCTTTCCAGCTATCAGCCTGTTGTTGCTTGCGTACACTAACCGTTACCTGGCTATGGCAAACCTCATCCGCAATTTGCACGACAAATATGTTCAGGGAGAAAAGGACCGGCTGATTTTGAAGCAAATCAGTATCCTTCGTCAGCGCATCAATATGGTAAGAAATATGCAATGGCTCGGCGTCTTCAGTTTTTTGTGCTGCGTGTTCACCATGTATGGAGTTTACCAGCAATGGATTGGCGTGACTCGTTTTATTTTTGCACTTAGCCTGTTGAGCCTGTTATCTTCGCTGGTGATCTCTCTGCTCGAAATAGCAAAGAGTACCAAAGCGCTTGAACTTCAGCTGAGTGATATTGAAGACCTGGAAAAATCAAATTTCTTTACTGATCTGTGGAAAGCTAAAGAAGAAAAGAAAGATGAGTGACAGGTGCATTCAAAGACTTATTCACCAGGTCATCATTTTTTCTACCTGCCATTAAATAAGGCCGGGTAAATATAATCCCGTAGTAAAGCGGAAGTATTGTTCTTAATATCCCATTTATTATAGTTGCCTGCAGTCATTACCACTAAAAGGTCATTGGCCTTGTCAAAAAAAATGCGTTGATCTCCATTTCCAACGCAAGTAACAACGGGAATTGTTCTGTCACCTAACTTTTCATCCCACATCCAGAACTGGTATCCGTATGCGCCACCGTCGGGTCTTTGTACCTGCGGTTGAAAAGATTCTTCGATCCATTTTTCAGGAATTAATTGCTTGTCGTTCCACTTGCCTTTTTTATCATAAAGAAATGCGAAGTTTAAGAGGTCCCTTGATCGTAACCTTAGTCCTGAAGCGGCCGCGGGCAACTCGGTGCCCGGGTATTTTGCCCATTCGAAGCGGATGATGCCAAGTGGTTGAAATAGATTTTCATTGGCAAAACTGTCTATTTTCTTTCCCGTTGTTTTTTCGATAATTGCTGCTAGTAACTGGGTCGTTCCTCCATTGTACTTCCAAATTTTACCGGGTGTTGCTTCCATTGGCTGACTTAATACATATTCAACCGGGTCGGCGCTGCGGATCATTTTTATTTCGCTGTTTTCAGGATTATCATAGGGTACTTCTTCATTCCACACAAGGCCGGAACTCATGCTAAGCAAGTGCTTAATGGTAAGCAATGATTTCAATCCCGTGTCGAGTTTTTCATGGCCGGGAAAAAAATCCAGAATTTTCTGATCAACGCTTTTGATTCTTCCCTGTTGGACTGCAATTCCCACACACGCAGAAACGATGCTTTTGGAAATGCTCCTGATATCATGCAAGCTATCTTTACTATGAGTTATAACCCCAAGATCCCTGCCCCAGCTTTCATCTTTGCCAGGCCAATAACTTTCGTAGACCAGCTTCCCATGCCGTGCGATCAGCAGGCTGTGAATGTTGGGATAAGTACCATTGGTAACAGCAGTATCAATTTTTTTTAGCATGGCAGCATCAAAGCCTGAACCGGCAGCTGACACGGGTATATCTTTAGATTGCCCGCCTTCACGTTTTGTGTCCTTTTGACCACAACCTGCCTGTAAAAACATTACAAGTGATAAACAAACAAAGCAACTTTTGATTGCCATACCAGATTTTAAATTATAGGTCATTGACGATTTTCAACACTCTTTCCCAATCACCACCATAATAAACTTCTTTCATTCCTTTATCTTTCATTATTTGCACAGCCTGTCTGCTGCGCTCGCCGGAGTTACAGCAAAAGATCACCGGGTGTTTCATAGCCAGTATTCTTTTAGCATTAATGGGAATGCGGTCAACAGGAATGTTAATCGAGTCAGGAATTCTGCCGTTGTTGTCAAATTCAGCCGCCGACCTCACATCAATGATCACCGCTCCGCGCATCAAGGCGTCTTTTAACCGGCCGTTACCAAATCCCAACCATGAAAGAATGGGCATAAAATTGCTTTAAGCCGTCAACACTTTTGTTTTTCTTTCACCAATTTGCTGGCGCCACATGGCATAATACAATCCTTTTTCTTCCAGCAGCGTGTCATGCGTTCCTGTTTCCACCACATCTCCTTTTTCTAATACATAGATCCTGTCTGCGTGCATAATCGTAGAAAGACGGTGAGCAATAAGTATGGTAACCTGGTTGCGTTGAGATGAAACTTCGCGGATGGTTTGAGTTATTTCTTCCTCTGTTAATGAGTCGAGGGCTGACGTGGCTTCATCGAAAATTAATAATTTCGGTTTGCGTAATAATGCCCTTGCTATAGAGATACGTTGTTTCTCGCCGCCTGATAGCTTCAAACCCCCCTCTCCAATTGTTGTCTCCAAACCTTTTTCTGCCCTCTCTAATAAAGTATCACAAGATGCTTTTTGCAATACATCGTGCAATTCCTCTTCCGTTGCCTGTGGATTTACAAAAAGAAGATTCTCGCGAATCGTTCCGGAAAAAAGTTGCGTGTCCTGGGTAACAAACCCGATTTGTTTGCGCAGGTCCTCGAAATTTATTTTTGTTTCGTCGAGATGGTTGTAAAGTATCTTTCCCCTTTGCGGCCTGTACAGTCCTACCAGCAATTTCATTAAAGTTGTTTTGCCGGATCCTGAAGGACCTACAAACGCAATCGTTTCTCCTGTTTTGACTTCAAAACTTATATCGTTGATGGCACTTTGTTGTGCAGTTTGATGTTTGAATCCGACCTGGTCAAATTGCAGCATTCTTATATCGCCAAGGTGCATAGGATTGATCGGCTGTGATTCCGGTTTCTTCTGCATGAGGGTCTGGAAATTATTTAAAGAAGCTTCAGCTTCGCGATAGGACAGGATGATATTTCCTATTTCCTGCAGGGGACCAAATACAAAAAATGAAAAAATCTGCATCGTAACAATTTCGCCGGGTTGCAATTCTCCCCTGAATACAAGCCACATGAGCATAAATAATATCACCTGGCGCAGTGTATTCACAAAAGTTCCCTGTATAAAACTGATACTCCGGATGCGTTTTACCTTAGTCAGTTCGAGGCCCAGGATTTTAAATGTGTTCTTATTAAGGCGCCCGACTTCCTGTTGGGTCAATCCCAAACTTTTTACCAGTTCAATATTTCTCAATGATTCGGTGGTGGCGCCGGCGAGGGAAGTGGTTTGAGATACAATAATTTTCTGGATGCTTTTTACTTTTTTACTTAGTAAGTTAGAAATATATGTAAGTAAGAAAATGCCTCCGAAATAAATGATAGGTAGCCGCCAGTCTTTGTTAAATGCATAAACCGCCACGAATAATATGCCTACAATGACCGGAAATAGTATGTTAATGAATGTAGAGATAAATTTTTCCGTGTCTGTTCGAACTTTCTGAAGAATGCCCAGGGTTTCCCCGCTGCGCTGGTCCTCAAAATCGTGATACGGCAATTTCATGGCATGTTTCAATCCATCGGTAAATACGGTCGCCCCAAATTTTTGAGTAACAAGGTTCAAAAAATAGTCCTGAAAAGCCTTCGCTATGCGGCTTATCATAGCTACAGAGACGGAGGCAAGCAGCAGCCACACAATTCCATATAAGGCTTGTTTGATTGGTTTCCCATCCTTATTGGTAATGATAACGTCGGTTTTGGTATAAAGAAAGTCATCCCAGGAGAAATGCTGTTTTGTCTGGTGATAACTGGCCAGGTCTACCAGCTTTCCAAAAATAATGGGGTCAACAAGAGAGAAGCCAATATTAATCGCGGCCAGTGTAAGCACAAGGACAACCAACCACTTATACGGTTTCAGGTACTGAAGCAATATTTTCATAAATGAAACACAAACTTGTAAAGGATATTAACACTCAAACTCCGTACAAGTTCGTGAAAAATGACAACTTAACACAAAGAACAGAGGAAGCTCGAATATCAAATTTCGAAGTTCGAACATCGGACCACTAACGTCCAACTTCCAAATTTCAACGTCCAACTTCCAACTTCAAACCTTAAACCTCAAACGTTTACCCCGCCCACCCTTCACGGTCCAGGCTCCTATATTGAATTGCTTCCGCCAGGTGTTCCGCTTTAATGTCTTTGTTACCGGCAAGATCAGCAATGGTACGGGCCACTTTTAAAATGCGGTCATAGGCCCGGGCAGATAAGTTAAGTTTTTGCATCGCAGCTTTTAAGAGATTGGCGCCTATAGTGTCGATCACGCAAATTTCCTTAAGCATCTTGCTGCTGATTTGTGCATTGCAATAAATACCGGCGTTATCCTTGTAACGTTGTGCCTGCACATCCCTTGCTTTGATGACACGATCGCGTATCGTAGCGGAATTTTCCTGCGGCCTTGCATTAGATAGTTCGCTAAAGGCAACCGGGGTTACCTCGACATGCAGATCTATTCTGTCTAGCAAGGGACCTGAAATTTTATTTAAATATTTCTGCACGGCACCGGGTGGACAGGTACATTCTCTGTCAGGATGGTTATGAAAACCGCAGGGGCACGGATTCATCGACGCGATAAGCATAAACGATGCTGGAAAATCTACGGCCACTTTTGCACGCGATATACTTACTCTTCTTTCTTCCATTGGCTGTCGCATCACCTCCAGTACCGTTCTCTTAAATTCGGGCAGCTCGTCCAAAAACAAAACGCCATTATGTGCCAAAGAAATTTCACCGGGCTGGGGGATGCCACCACCACCTACCAATGCAACGTCCGAAATGGTATGATGTGGCGAACGAAACGGGCGTCGTGCGACCAGCGTTGAGTTTTCAAGAAGCTTACCTGCAACGGAGTGGATCTTTGTTGTCTCGAGAGCCTCCTGTAAACTAAGTGGGGGAAGTATGGTTGGTAATCGCTTTGCCAGCATTGTTTTTCCGGCACCCGGCGGGCCTATTAAAATCGCATTATGACCTCCGGCGGCCGCAATTTCAAGGGCGCGTTTTATGTTCTCCTGACCTTTTACGTCTGTAAAATCGATTTCAAAATCATATTGTGAATGAAAAAATTCTTCCCTCGTATTGATAATAACCTGCTCGAGGCCATTTTCGTCATTTTGAAAATAATCAATCACTTCCTTTATATGATCTACGCCATACACCTGCAAGTTATTTACCATTCCTGCCTCACGGGCATTGGTTTTCGGAACGATCAAGCCTTTGAACCCTTCTTTTCTCGCATGAATTGCAATAGGCAACGCGCCTTTTATAGGCCTTATTTCACCGTTGAGGCTCAGTTCTCCCATAATGAGGTAGTTAGTTAACGCATCAACGTTATCTATTTGCTCAGAGGCGCCGAGTATGCCCAGTGCTATGGGGAGGTCAAAAGCGGTTCCGCTTTTCCTGATATCAGCAGGCGCCAGATTGACCACTACTTTTGTGCGTGGCATCTGGTAGGCGTTTGTTTTAAATGTGCTTTCTATTCTTTGCAGGCTTTCTTTTACCGAATTGTCCGGTAACCCAACAATAGTCGGATCTTTTCCTGATGAAGGAATCCAGTTTACTTCTATGGTGATGGGAATTGCTTCAACGCCGTACACGGCACTGCCAAACGTTTTTACCAGCATGATCGCGTGAGTTGTTTTGAAGATAGAGAAAATGTGCGAAGGTGTATGGCAACCGGGCAGAAGGAAAACAACCAGTTTTATCGTTTTTTAATCATTGCTTGTCGGTAAGAAAGCACTATTATTCGCAGGAAGAAATAGCTTTCTATTTCAGAGATATCCTCCCTTCAAATAGCAATGAGACATTAGGATCTAATATAACGGAAGAAATCTTTTCTTTTGCCGGAACAGAAAATGTTTCTTCTGGTTTTGAGATTTTAATAATTGCAAGCTGATTGTTTCCGGTGTCACTCTGTAACTGCAGTTCCAATGGGAAGGCAAAGGCATTTTCCTGTAATTGTTTTACAGTTACCAAAATTTTTTTCTCTTTGGCAAGATAGCCCCACCCGACATCCAGTTTTGGAATGCCTGGTGAGTAAAGCCATTGCTTAAAAAAAGTTGAAAGATTTTTTCCGGAAGCCTTTTCAAAAACTACCTGGAGATCGTGTGTATCTGCATTTTTCCCGGCATATATGGAATAATAATTCCGGATGCCTTTCCAAAAGATGGAATCACCCAATTGCCGGCGAAGCATGTGAAGTACCCATCCGCCCTTCTGATAACTGTTTACGTTTAACAAACTCATGTAGTCGGTCGTTTTTTCATCGACAACGGGCAGGTCACTGAATCTGGCGTAATCAATTACCGTATCGCGATCACCAATGAGAATGGCCCGCGCCCTACCCGGTCCATATTTATATTCCATGTATAACGTGGCCATGTAAGTGGCAAATCCTTCGCTCAGCCATAGATGCGCAAAGCTTTTTTCCGTAGCCATATTACCAAACCACTGGTGTGCGACCTCGTGGGCAAAGGTTTCCTCATAGTAACGGGTGCCTGTGATGTAATTCTCATTGTAGAAAATCGTGTTGGCATTTTCGAGCCCACCAAACATTGTCTTGGATTGTACGTTAGCCAGTTTTTTATATCCATAGGGCCCCACATTTTTTATAAAAAAAGAAAGCATGTCGGTAGTCAGGGCAAGGTCGTAAAATCCTTTGTCCCTGTCTTCGGGATATACCCAGGCATAAACCGGAATGCAATTGTCGACAACGGAGGAAAGATTTACGGCAAAATCTGCAACGCCAATTACCATTACTTTGGTAGCAATCGGAACATCTTCCTTCCAATGGGTTAACTTTCTGTTTTCCGGAAGGTTGGTTTCCTCCACGAGAACGCCATTTGAAACCACCTGGTAATGGTCAGGGGCCTTCACAATAAAATCGACGGAAGCTTTATCCGCAGGATCATCTACGCAGGGTATCCAATTTTGACCCCGGTTGGGCCAATTGTCTGCAAAAAAAGTGCGCCGTCTGTATTTGTTTTTAGAAATAATAAGCCCATCGGCAGGAACGCCTTTGTAGTTTATACTAATTATGACCGTGTCACCAGAAACGAACGGGCTTTTAAAAGCAAAAATTAGTTGGTCCTTTAGGTGAGAGGTTGATGCAACCGAGCTATTACTTTTGATTGCGTTAGTACCTGTAACAATCATTCCCCTATTTCTTCTGTCAAGGCTTTTAAGATTGAAGACGATTGAATCAGTTTGCCTATTTACAAGAACAAAAATTGTCGCCTTACCCCGGATACTATCATCATTATCATTTACTGCAATTTCAAAATCATAATGGAGCACATCAATAGTTCTCTGAGAATTGGAAGAAAACGAAATCCACACCAGGCAGAAGGCAAATAGATGTTTTAACATAAAGTACAAATAAATGAAAATATTTTTATCATTCCCATTAGTCCCATAAATCCAATAAACCTGCCTGCTGCGCCTTTGCGGAGCTTGCGCCACCGCTAAAGCTTTAGCGAACGCGGTCGGCGAACCAAGGCCGGCCGGCAGGTCCCAGGTCAGACTACAATTTCTCCAGCATGTCCACTACTTTTTCCCTTTTCAGAATTACATAACCGATACGATCATTACTGATTCCTTCCTTCAATTGGTAGCTGAATTCCAGTTGTTCATCACGGACAATTGTTTCAAAATATTGGAAAGATATATTCGGAAAGCGTTTAAGCTCTTCTCCAATTTCATAAAGATGGGTAGAAAGTATAAACAGCGAGTTTTTAATTTTTATGAGGCCTTTGATCACAGTGAGTGAACATTTCATGGCATCCTGCACATTGGTTCCCTTAAATAATTCGTCAATCAGCACCAGCCATTTTTTGCCATTGTTTATCTTTTCGATTGTGTTTTTTATTCGCTGCACCTCGTTGAAGAAAAAGCTTTCGCCTTTGGCAATGTTGTCGACTACATTAATATTACTCAGCAAACCGTCGAATAGAGTTAGGCGCATTCCCGCGGCCGGCACACCCATCCCGATATGCGCCAGGAAAACTGCAGATCCTACAGCTTTGATCAGGGTGCTTTTGCCTGCCATATTCGCCCCCGTGAGAAAAAGAAAATTATGTTGCGGATTCAATTCGACATCATACGCGACCGGGGTAGGTATTAAGATATGATACAGGCCTTTTGCTTCTACCAGTGGCTCGTCCTGGTCAATAAATTCAGGAAACGAAAGATTATAAGTTTTCACCGCCACTGCCATGGAATACCACGCGTCAAGCCTGCTAAAAATTTCTATCAGTTCGAGTGCATTCGATTTATACCGGGTTCTTAAAAAATGTCCGAAGTAGAGCGTCTGCCGGAGTGAGAGATTTTGGTTTCTTTTTGTTTCTGAAAGCTGCCATAAGGGCTCCTGTTTGATCACCTGGTTAATCCGGTCAATGTAGATCTTTATGTTAGAAGGCAGATCGATGTTTCCCAGCAATTCCCCAAGATGCCTGAGGCCCCTGAAAAAATCGGCAAAATGCGGAACGGAATATTTGACCATTGAATAGTCTTCACTGTGCAGCCATTTATATAAAAGGTCATTAAATCCCTGGGAACGTTCACCGATGGTGTCGAGTGAATAATCCAGGTATTTTTCCATCACCAGTATCGTGCCGTTAGTGATGTCGTTTGGCCAGTCTCCTACGTGTTCCATTAACGTACGGATCACTTTTTGAGTGCCGATGATCCTTTTCAGGTCACCATGTGGTTCTGTGAAGAATCGGCGCAGCCATTCTTTGCCGCCTCCCGTGCGGGTAAAGTTCAGCTTGTGGAATATGGAAAACTCTTCTTCCTGGTGAAAGATTGAAATATCGTTGAAGGAAATATGATCTATCTGCATATGGTCAAAAGTCAATGGTCAAAAGTCAATGCCAAATAGGCGATTCACGATCCACCAGCTCATCGTTCAAATTTTAACCGGTGCCCCTTTATAGATTCATCCCATTCACCATTTCCATACGCCATGTGGCCGTTTACAAAAGTATGGGTGATCGAGGCAGGGAATTCAAAACCCTGCAGCGGGCTCCAGCCGCATTTGTATAAAATACTTTCGGTTGAAGCAACAGTTGTTGCATTCATATCAACGATTACCAGGTCTGCATGATATCCTTCCCGGATATACCCTCTTTCACTCACCTGGAAGCAGTCGGCAACCGAATGACTCATTTTTTGCACTATTTTTTCGAGTGATATTTTCCCCTGTTTGTAGTAATAGAGCATCAATAACAATGAATGTTGTACCAGCGGCAGGCCTGCGGCTCCATCAAGACTTCTCGCTTCATGCGGTAAATGGATATTAGTTTCGGCCAAATGGCTTTGCCTGGAAATATCCTGGACCTTTGGAAATTTTTCTGAAAGCAAGTGTGGGGCATGGTCAGTTGCAATCACATCCAGCCTGTCATCAAGCAGCGCGCTCCATAATGAATCCCTGTTATGCGGAGCCTTAATGGCCGGGTTGCATTTTATTTTATTCCCCAGGCATTCATAATCATTGCTGGTGAAATGAAGATGATGCACACACACTTCAGCTGTAATTCTTTTTTCTTTCAACGGAAGCAGGTTTCCAAAAAGCTGGAGTTCCTTTTCGGTGCTGATGTGGAGAATATGTAAACGGGAGTTATATTTTTTAGCGAGTTGAATGGCATAAAACGAGGATTCAAAACAGGCGTCTTCATTACGGATGAGCGGGTGATCTTTTGTCGTCAATTCCCTGTTTTCGGCTTTTATTAATTCCAGGTTTCTCTTTATTATTTTTTCGTCCTCACAGTGCGTGGCAATGAGGATTTCACTTTCGGCAAAGACCTTGTCAAGTACAAGCGGGTTATCCACTAACAGGTTGCCCGTCGACGAACCCATAAATATTTTGATCCCGCAAACTTCATTTTTCCGTTCGTTGACCTTTAATGTTTCTTCCGCATTTTGATTCGATGTACCGATATAAAATGAATAATTCGCAAGCGAGGTTTGAGCAGCAATAGCATACTTGTTTTCAAGAAGCTCTATCGTGAAAGCAGGGGGAATGGTATTGGGCATTTCCATAAAACTGGTAACGCCACCCGCTACCGCAGCTTTTGCTTCAGTATATATCGTCGCTTTTTGTGTAAGGCCGGGTTCGCGGAAGTGCACCTGGTCATCAATTACACCCGGCAATAAGAACTTATTCTCCCCGTTTATCTCAATAATGTTTGTTGCTGAATCTGTAAGAATCAGCGGTTGAATTTTTTCAATACGTCCATTTTTTATCAACACATCCGACACCCGGATATTACCTTCATTGACTACATGGATATTTTTTATAAGATATATTTGCATAATTTGCCGACCGGATTAATCCTAAACTATGCAATTTAAAAAAACCATTTTAAGACCACTCCTAATTCTTTATTATCCGCGACCCCTGAAATTGAGTTTGATATTGGCCCTTGTCTTTTTTGTTGGGTCTGCCCACACCTTTTCTCAATCCACATATTTGTCGCAAGGCGATAAACAGAATACAATTTTGGAGCGGCTTGAAATCAAGTCCCAGAATGACTCCATACTTATTTTTTCGAAAACAAGGTATTATAACCGCAGTAAGTATGTGGTTAATGGCGTACGAAACTATTTGCGCAATTCAGGCGATACCCTGGGCAGTTCCGAATTGCCCGACGATGAAAAACTAATAAAAAAATATAAGTTAACGAGACTTAGCAAGGTCGATTACTACAACATCAGAAGTGTTTTTTTGAACAACCAGGAGTGGCTCCTTCCCGGGGAACAAGAACTGTATAAAAGCAAAAAACCGATCTGGAAGAGTTTATATAAAACACCGGCAAATTTTTTTGAAGTACACGTCAGGGATTTTGACCTCATCATCAACCCCGTTATTCAGTTTGTCTTATCCAAAGAGAGCGATAATGATCAGTCCCTGTTTCTAAATACCAGGGGCATTACGGCGAGGGGAAGGATCGCTAACAAAATAGGTTTCGCAGCCTATGTAACAGACAACCAGGAAAGAGATCCGGGTTATGTGCAGCAATGGATCACAGACCGGAAGGCTGTTCCAGGCGCGGGGTTTTACAAGGATTTCAAGGATCCCGGAGGCGTTGATTATTTTGATGCAAGAGGATACTTTACGTTCAATGTCACCAAATACATTGATGTTGTTTTTGGTTATGATAAGAATTTTATTGGTAATGGCTACCGAAGTTTGTTTTTAAGCGATTTTGGAAACAGTAACTTGTTTCTCAAGCTGAATACCAGGATATGGAAGTTGAATTACCAGAATTTGTTTATGGAAGTGCAAAATGCAGATGCCCGCACAGGAGATAAATTAATAGGCAAGAAGTATACGGCGATGCATCATTTGGATATAAACGTTACCCGTTGGCTCAACATTGGATTGTTTGAAGGCGTGATATTTGGCCGCGTCGATCACTTTGATTTCTCTTACCTGAACCCCATCATATTTTACAGGTCCATAGAACAGCAAAACGGGAGTGACGACAATTCCGTGGTGGGTCTCGATGCAAAAGCCAACGTGGCAAGAAAATTACAGTTTTATGGACAGCTCGTACTGGATGAGTTTAAGCTTTCAGAGATCAAGGCCAACGACGGCTGGTGGGGTAATAAATACGGAGTCCAGTTGGGGGCCAAGTACATCGACGCACTGGGCCTGAAAAACCTTGATCTTCAGTTAGAATATAATTCCGTTCGACCGTTTACTTATTCCCATGGTGATTCGGTAGCGAACTACACGCATTATAACCAACCCCTGGCTCATCCGCTGATGGCGAACTTCAACGAGGTGATTGGTATTGCGCGATACCAACCGGCGCCAAAGTGGTTGTTACAGGCAAAGGCAATTATTTATCAGCAGGGCAAAGACTCAAGTAGTGCAAGCTACGGGCATAACATATTTCTGCCCAACAGCCCCCCTTATCGCACCCAGGATTATGGGTTCTACATTGGCTCCGGCTGGAAGACGAATGTTTTTTATGGATCATTGCTGGTATCTTATGAGTGGAAGCAGAATCTTTTCCTTGAACTCTTTGGGGCTGTCAGAAATCTTGAAACTAAAACAGCTCCTATTATTTCAGAAAACAGTACGACCATATCATTCGGTGTACGATGGAACATGCACAGGAGAGAGTTTGAATTCTAACCGACGACCGTGTAAATTTAAAAATGATAGGGGAGGGGTCAACGATAGCAACGTTGACAAATAGATTTTTAACCCTCAATATGAATACTAAACATAATCATTCTCGATTGAATCTTGTCGAACACGTTGGAGTATATCAATCGTTCATCGCGGGCGTGAATATTATTTAATCCATTACTGATCTTTATTTCGGGGGATAAAATAAAGCTTTCGAAGAAGAAATTAAATCCCATACCCAGTTCTATCCCGTAATCGTGTTTCTTAATTTTCACGAGGTCATCTGCTTTTTTTGCGCGTGCGTTGCTGGCAAGGTCAATATCACCTTTCACCCCGGTCAACATATAAACCCGAAAATTGCCGATCCGGTCCGATTGCAATTTTAGCTGCAATGGAAATGTTACAATGACAGACTCGACCGTCTTCGTGACTTCAGTTCCTTCAGGATATTTCAGCTTATATAAAATACTACGTTCCGTAAATAAAAGCTGTGGGTTGAATCGAGCCTGGAAGCGATCAGAAATCCGGGCGGTAGCCAACAAACCTAATGCGAAGCCGGTAGAGTTAACCGGCTCTGCAACATATACGCTGTCGTTTTGCAAAAATTTGGAATGCAATTCCGTTTGAAAGCGGGACATATTTGCACCCAGTGTAATTCCGAAATAATAAGGCTTACTGTCATGATCATACTGGTTCAGATCACGCGGTTGAGCAAACATAGCCTGGCAAAACAGCATAAAAATAAAAACCAGCCAGTATCCATGTTTTAGTGTACGGACTTTCTTCCAGAGTAAATGCAACATATTCCTAAGCTTAGCGATTTATAACAGGTCTCGCTGTAACCGATTTTATTTAGAATATCAACCAGTTTTTGCCGGTCAGGAAAAGCATTGGCTGATTTACACAAATATTGATAAGCGTCCTTATTTTGCCTGAACCAACGAGCCAGTTGCGGCGCTATTACACCCATATATAGGTTGTACAGGCTGCGTATCGGTTGTCGCGGTTTCGAAAATTCAAGGATCACCAGCCTTCCTCCCGGCTTCAAAACCCTAAGTATTTCTTTAAGGCCCTGCTCAAGATTCTCAAAATTCCGAATGCCAAATGCCACCATCCCCGCATCAAACGTATTTTCCGCAAAGTTTATTGTTTCGGAATCTCCCACCTGTAACCGGATCTTTTCTTCAAGCCCTTCTTTTTCAACCTTTTTCCTTCCGGCTTCCAACATTTGAAACGAAATATCTATTCCGTCGACGCTATCGGGGTTGAGCAATTTGCAAGCCATAATTGCCATATCGCCTGTTCCCGTCGCAATGTCAAGTATGTGATGGGGCTGATCTTTTTTGAGCCATTGAATGGCTTTCTTTCGCCACCGAACATCAGTGCCTGCAGAAAGAAAATGGTTCATGAAATCATACCTGGCGGCAATCCGGTCAAACATTTCAGCAATCTGCTCTTTCTTCGTTTTCGCAGAATTCCGGTAAGGAATAATATGATCGTGGGGCAAGGTTTCAGACATGAGGTGCAAAGGTAAGGGCAGGTAATTTGTTTTTTAGATTATAACTGATCAGAAATTATCTCAGTTTGAAAGAATTTAAACTACATAGGAAATAGGACACAATAGAAGTCACGTAGCCTATGTGTTTTCCTATGTTCCTATGTTTCTAATGTGGTTCAAATAATCTCACAGCATTCTTGTTTTAAACTAAGGTGTAGCCGACGTTATTCCATGATCACTTTTTTTATGTAGAAGCCTTTGGGATCGACCTGGATGGGTGTTTTGCTGGTTATAAGTATGGCGGTAGTATCAAGGGTTAGCCTTTGCACTCCCGAGTCAGTAGCGATGTCCATTGGCAAAGGCATATCAATGTTAAGCAGTCGCACGAGATATTTATCATCGTAAGTTTGTTTTACTGATACTTCCAGCTTATCTGGAGTATATAAAAAAAGGTGAAATAAAGGTTTTAAACTTTTGCCGTAGGCATTGCTGAATAGTTTTTCCACGTCGTCGGTTACTACCGTATTGTTATAGGTATACTGCGGATCCGTGGCCAGTTTTTTTAGGGTAGGGAAAAAAATGTCATCACCCATCACGTAGCGCAATGTGTGCATAAAGAAAGCACCTTTACCATAAATATCGACCTGGTAGGCGCTATCAGAATCCACTTCATCTCCACGAACCACCGGAATTTTATTTTCGGTAAGCCTTGCAGTCTCACGCATACTGTTCATATATTCTGCTTCGCCGGCCAGCTCTCTTATTGCCAGCCGGTCGCCATATGTGCAAATTCCCTCCTGTATCCACATGTGACCCCAGTCGCGATTGGTAACTTTATTTGCCCACCATTCATGGCCGAATTCGTGATGCAATAGCCAGTCGAAATCCTTGCCGCCGATCTTTTCAAACCGGTACTTATTTCCGTACGCAATATTTGTTTGATGTTCCATTCCAAGGTGTGGCGTCTCCGAGGCTCCGATACGTTCCTGAACCCATGGATATTCTCCAAAATACTTTTCCAGTATACGGCACGACTGCTCAAACAAATCAAGGATCTTTCCGGCTTTATCAAAATTTTCTTCCAGCGCATAGTATTCCATTGGAACTTTATTGCCATCAATCGTGGTATATGTCCGCTTCGCTACTTTATATTTTCCCACGTTAAATAGTATGCAATAGTTGGCAATCGTATAATTTGTTTTCCAATGGAAAGTTGATTGATTTTTTTTGGTGCTTACTTTTCGCAGCAGACCGGGACCAGCGACAGTCAACCCTTTTGGAACCGTGATGATCATGTCGGCTCCTTCGTTAGGTTCGTCGCTGGGATGATCTTTACACGGGAAATAAATTTTGGCACCTT
>Ga0207701_10000050_pt1 | contig 95351 bp, 88 predicted proteins | sample KBSSwiSSwithPhiX_FD_184294 | JGI IMG/M metagenome (GOLD analysis project Ga0207701, IMG submission 184294) | Switchgrass rhizosphere bulk soil microbial communities from Kellogg Biological Station, Michigan, USA, with PhiX - S5 (SPAdes) (version 2) | ecosystem: Environmental > Terrestrial >...
CCGAGACGCGGTTCGCGCCGGCGTCGATTCACTCGAGCATGGAGCGGACATCGAGGACCAGACGATCGCCGAAATGGTCAGGCGAAACACCTATTACGCGCCGACGATCGATCACAATCAGTACTACGTGGAGAACGCCGATACCGTCTACCACTTCCCAGCGGGCAGCAAGGAACGGCTTCAGGACTATGTCCGCCGCAACGTTGACACGGCGCGGAAGGCGTTCCGCGCCGGCGTCCGCATCATCATGGGGTCCGACGCCGTCTACAACGGGTGGGGGTTGAATGCCCGAGAGCTCGACTGGTTCGTGAAGATCGGCATGACCCCCGAGCAGGCACTGAAGACCGCCACGACGACACCCGCTGCGATGCTGGGGATGGAAAAGAGTCTCGGCGCCGTGGCGCCGGGGTTCCTCGCGGATATCGTCGCCGTCGAGGGCGACCCGCTGGCCGACATCACCGCCGTCTCGAAACGGGAGAATGTCCGCTGGGTGATGAAGGGCGGCCAGACAGTCGTCAACAAAACGAAGCGAACGGACATACCCTGACGGTCGTTACCGTGCTGGCTTGCGACGCCGTTCGAACCGATACCAGAACGGTGAGTCAGCCCCCTCCAGCACTGCCCGTCCACTACGAGTTGACTCGCGGACAGATCGCGTTCTCGTCGTCGGCCATCGCGGCTGCCTGCGGTCTTCTCGGATTGCTCGGATGGCGTCTTGCGACGCAGGGTGACGTCTGGCATTGGTGGGTGCCGCTCGCGCTCGCCGCCGGATGCACCGCTGCGGACTTCGGATCGGGGCTCATTCACTGGGCCGCCGACACCTGGGGCCGCGACGATTGCCCAATCATCGGGCCGCGCCTCCTCGTTCCGTTCCGCGTCCATCACATCAACCCGGATGATTTTCTCCGCCGCCGCTTCGTGGATACCAACGGAGAAGTCGCGGCGATTGCGGTTCCCGTCCTTTTGATGCTGAACGCGGCGCCACTCGACACCGGCTGGGGCGCTGCGGCCGCGGTGTTCGGCTTCGCCTTCTGCGGGCTCGGCTCGCTGACGAACCAGATCCATCAGTGGTCGCACATGCCGTCGCCTCCGGCATGCATTCGGGCGCTGCAGGCGTGCGGCGTGCTGCTCGGACGCCAGCAACACGCGGATCATCATTCGCGGCCGTACGACCGCCGCTACTGCATCACGACCGGATGGTGCAATCGTCCGCTTGACGCGATCGCATTCTTCAGGCGAATGGAGAGGACGATCACGGCGCTCACGGGCGTGTCGCCGCGACACGACGATCGCCGTTACAAGGTCAGATACGACAGGCCGGCGACCTCACCGGACACGCACGGTGGATAGCGAATCGCCTCAGCCTGGCACGGTCGCGCGGCTTGCGCTCGAAACCCCTGAGCCCACCGCAATCGGCCATGGCTTCATCAGCGGTCTCATCTCCGCACTGTGCGGCGTCACAGGTCTGGGAGTGGTGCTCGCCGTGCGCTATCCGCAGTTCTTCGGCTTCGCGGAGCTGCGTGAACTGCGATCGATGGCGTACCTGCCGGTGTTCATTCACGTGGCGCTCGTCGCCTCGTTTCTGCTCGGCACGCTCAGCGCATGGCTGCGGACGAACAAGACGCTGGCGCTCGTCGGCATCACGTTCACGCTTGCCGCGTCGCTCCTTGGCGGATCGCAGGTTGCCGTTGCGCACGACGATGGCAGACCAGCATGGCTGGGCGTGGACTTCTTCGTCTTGAATCTGCTGCTTTACTCTGGCGTGTTCGTCCCGCTCGAGCGATGGTTCGCGCTCCGAGCCGACCAACCGGTGTTCAGGCGCCAGTGGCCGATCGATCTCATCTACTTCTTTCTCAATTCGCTGTTGATCGAGGTCCTGTCTCTACTCACCGTCAAGCCGGTCGCGATCCTGTTCGACCCGGTGAGGATCGACGCGGTGGGCCTGCTGCCCCTCGTCGTCCAGGTCCCTGCGTTGCTCCTGGCCGCCGACTTCACCCAGTACTGGGTGCACCGCGCCTTTCACGCGTCGCGCTGGCTCTGGCCGTTTCATGCCATCCATCACTCGATCGAGCAGATGGACTGGCTTGCCGGATCGCGCCTGCATCTTGTGGACGTGATCGTCACCCGCGGGCTCACCTACGTGCCAATCTTCGTGCTCGGGTTCTCCGAACGCGCGCTGATGGTGTACGTCTTTATCGTGGCCGTGCAGGCGACGTTCATTCACGCCAACGTGAAGTGGGCCTTCAAGCCGCTGCAGCGGATCGTGGTCACCCCGGCCTTTCACCACTGGCACCACAGCGCCGAGCCGCAAAGTATCGACAAGAACTTCGCCGTACACACGCCGGCGTGGGATCTGCTGTTTGGGACCTACTACCTGCCGGGCCGATGGCCGGAGGCGTACGGCCTCGCGCACCATCGCGACGTGCCGGCACGATGGAGCAGCCAGTTCGTCTATCCGTTCCGAAAACGCCCGCCGCTTCGAGTTGAGGCTGCGACCGGGTCAGCCCGGCAGGCTAGCGATTCCAGTCTTCGCTCTCGATGATGATCTGAATCTCGCCTGAGAACTGGCCCGCAAGCCGCACCATGAGCTCGTTTTCCGGCATGAGTGTGACGGCGCGTTCAATGACACCGACGCTGTTGCCAAAGTCCACCGGCGACAGCGTTTCCTTCCCATTAATCCACACCTCGGCGCCTGCCGCGCGTGCCATTCCGTCAGGCAGTCCGTTTACAACACGCAGCGTGTATGGTCCGCGTGCGCCTTGAGGAATGACGACGGACACGGTGCTCGTTTCCGAGGCACGCGACCCGGGCTTGAAGGTCCACATTCCCACAAGCCGCATGTGTTCGGCGTACCGGTTTCCAGAAAGTCTGTACAGCACCGCCGGTAAAACCGGTTCATCCCGAAACGACGGATACCGTGGTTGAACGTAGATCTCCTTCGTACCGTCGTCATCAGCATCCACAAGGTCACCGTTCACGAAACTTGAAATCTGATATCCGCCGATTGCTGTAGTTGTCGTCGGCGTCAAGTTCCACAGTTGTTGCCCATCCCACCGGAACAACCAGCTCACGGTATCGCGATTGAGGGTGAAATCCACGCGAATCTCTTTGCGTCCGTCGCCGTCAACATCTTCCAGGCTGACACCGCACCAGACGCCGGACAGATCCAGGCCCCCCTCTGGTTCGGCGACCACATCGAACGTTCCAGCTCTTGCTCGCAGAACACGGATGCGTCCTTCCGCGCTGTTGGTGTATGCCGCCACGATCGTTTGTGGCCGCGCTGACGCATCCGCATCGTAAACGGCAAAGCATTGCTGTCGGCTGCTGCCGCTCCCCGCAGGAAGATCAAGGCTCGGCGGATAGAACTCCTCCACGATCGACGCGACGGGCTGTTCCTGCCCGGATGCTCGCTTACCAACGAGCCCGACGACGCCTGCACAGATCAGGAATGTCGTGACGCAGCCGAAATAGTTCGAACAGCCACGCATACACCTGGTTATCGGGAGGAACGTCGGTTGTGTTGAGCTATAGTCCGTGCGCGAAGAAGGACGCCGCTTATGGATCCGATCAAACGCAGGATACTGATAACGGGCGCCGCGGCGACGACGCTGACGGTGCTGTGCGTGACCTCGCCCGCGTCGGCGCAGGCGCCGTTCCACCTTGAGGAAGCGACGATCGCCACGATTCGCGCCGCGTTCGCAAGCGGGCAACTCACCTGCGCGCAACTCACACGGCTCTATCGCGATCGCATCGACGCCTACAATCTGAAAGGCCCGTCGCTGCACGCCATCATCACCGTGAACCCCCGGGCGATGGAGACGGCAGCCGACATGGACCGGCAATACCGCGCCAACCCCGCGGGCGTCGGCACGCTTCACTGCATTCCTCTTGTGCTCAAGGACAACTTCAACACCGCCGACATGCCCACGACCGCCGGCAATGTCAGCATGAAGGACTCGCGTCCCGCGGCCGACGCCTTCACGGTAGCGAAACTGCGAAGAGCTGGGGCGCTCATTCTGGGCAAGGCAAACCTGCAGGAATTCGCGCGCGGAGGCATGTCGAAATCGAGCCTCGGCGGCCAGGTGCTCAACCCGTATGACCTCACGCGCACGCCGGGCGGCTCGTCGGGCGGCACAGGGGCAGCGGTCGCGTCCAACCTTGCGCTCGCCGGCACCGGCAGTGATACCGGCCAGTCGATCCGCTCACCCTCGTCCGCCAACAATCTCGTCGGAGTGCGTCCGACGCGCGGTCTTGTCAGCCGCAATGGACTCGTCCCGAACAGCCAGACGCAGGACGAGGTCGGTCCCATCGCGCGCACCGCGACCGATGCGGCGCTCATTCTCGACCTGATGGCCGGATACGATCCCGCCGACCCAGTCACCGCGTTTGGGCGCGGACGTCAGCCGGCGAGCTTCACGCATCTGTTGCACGCGAACGCGCTCAAGGGTGCGCGCCTCGGCGCGATGACGAATCTCTTTGGAAAGGACGAACGCCATCGCGAGGTCAATGCGGCGATGGACGCTGTGATCACGAGGATGGAGGGCCTCGGCGCCACGGTCGTTCGCTTCACGCTACCCGAATACGATCAGCTGCTTCCCGCCCTTGCCACCGACTCTTACGAGGCGAGGACGGTGATGGAGAGATACTTCGCCACGCTTCCCTCCAACTCGCCAATCAAGAGCTTCGGCGCGCTGATCGCCGCGAAGACCTCCGCCGTGCAGAAGACGCTGGAAGCCGAATATGCCATCGCCGATGGCATGAACAGCGTCGAATACAAGGACCGGATGTTGAACCGCGACAAGCTGCGCCTCGCGGTGATGAACAAGATGGTGGAATTGAATCTGGACGCGATCCTCTACCCGCACCAGAAAATCCTGGTCGTGCCGGTGACCGCCGCCGAGCAGTTGGAACGCAACGGCCCGCTGTCGAATGGCACCGGCTTTCCGGCGGTCACATTTCAGGCGGGATTCTCGGCGCCGACGGCCACGGCACCGCAGGGGGTGCCGATAGGGGCCGAGCTGCTTGGTCTCGACTTCACCGAAGACAAGCTTCTCTCCTACGCCTACGCGCTGGAACAGGCCGCCAACCCCCGCAAGCCGCCACGGAGCACGCCTCGCCTGCCGGGCGAACCGTAACAGCGACCTTAGACCTCCTTGATGTTGAGCAGCCGCGCCGCGTTGCCGCCGAGGATTGCGGCCCGTTGCGTCACCGAGAGCGTCGTCGTCGCCATCACATGGTCGACCGGATGTTCCTCCCATGGAATTGGATGATCGGTGCCGAGCACAACCTGGCTCGCCCCCACTTGCGCTACAAGATGCCTGAGCGCTTCCTCGGTGAACACCAGCGCATCGAAATAGATCTGATTCAGATACTCCGTCGGCTTTTTCTTGAGGACGATGTCGGGATTGCAGTTGACAGGAGACACGAAGCAGGCGTGGTCAGAACGCGGAGCGTAGGAACCGAGATAGCCGCCGCCGTGCGCGGCAATGATCTTGAGGCCCGGAAATCGGTCCAGGGTGCCCTCGAAAATCAGATGCTGCAGCGCGATGGTCGTATCCAGCGGATTGCCGATCGTATTCGATAGCCATCCGTTGCCCCTGAAGCGCTTCGCCAGCTCCGGCGGGCTCTGCGGGTGGATGAACAGCACTGCGCCGAGTGCCTCCGCCTTGGCCCAGACTGGATGGAACTTCGGATCGGAGAAGTCCTCGCCGTCCACGCTCCCGCCGATAGCGGCGCCGAGCAGACCTTGCCTGCTCACCGCCTCTTCGAGCTGCTTCACCGCGAGATCCGGTGCCTGCAACGACAATGACGCGAACGCCTTCAGGCGCTTCGGATACGCCGCGCTCAGCTCCGCCAGTCGCTCGTTGTTCACCTTGACGATCGCCGCAGCGGTGTCGCGATCCTTGCGATACCAGAACGGGTTGATGGAGAGCACCTCGACGTCGATGCCCATCGCGTCCATCGTCGCCAAACGTTCCTCGACCGCCGCCTTGTCGCTGGCCGGGATGTAGTGCTCAGGGGCGCCCTTGACCGGCGGTTCAACGGCCTTCGCGTCCGCGCCCATCAGCGCGATGGCATCGCGGAAGAGGCAATGGGAGTGCACGTCAATGGTCGTGACCCGCTTGCCGTTGACGATGACGGGCTTGCGCCTGGTGCCGAGATTGGGGTGTTTGTGCGAACCCTGCGCATACGCCGCATCGAGCAGGCCGCAGGTGCAAAAGACCAGGCCCGACGCGGCAGCCCCCTTGATGAACTCCCTGCGAGTCGTCATCGCGCGTCTCCTTCGAACCGGTGCGGATTCCTGGGTATTTCTGGGTTCAGCGGCGCCCAGATCGGCCACGACGGCAGCGCATGGTACATCCGATAACGTCCGACGATCCGCCCGGACCTTCGGATGCAGCGAAGCTGGTGTCTGGCCGATAGAAAGAGCGGACCGTTCCCGCTACTTCCCCCGCTACGTCGTCCGAATGGGCCATGAAGATTCTCTATATAGCGAGCGAACGTAGCCGAGCGCAGGTCGCCACCAGGGCGCTCCGCGCGATCTCGCCGAACGTCACCGTCCTGTGGGGCTCCAATTTTGAGCGGGCCGCCTTCTCGATTCTCGAGAACCCGGACTTGGCGGCGTTAATCGTGGAAGTCCAGTCGGACAGCCATGGCCGCTCGTATCTGAAGCAGATGGCTACGCTGGGGGTGGAAGCCCCGGTCGTGATGGTTCTGCCCGAGGGTGCGGGTTCCCCGAACGAGTCGCTCAAGGCAGGCGCTGGCGGCTACGTCGAAAAGGGCCCCTCGTTTTCACAGGACCTGCCGGCGGTCATCAGTCGCACGATCGGCGGCGGACAGGCGCCAGGCGTCGTGCAGGAGCGGCCGCGTGCTGAAACCGTCGCGACGCCGGCGGTCGCAGCACCCGCAGCTGGGACCGACCGGGATGTCATACACGTCAAGGAAGCCGAACGCCGCGTCAGCGACCTCGAATCCCCGGCTCACCAGCGAGAGCAGCGCCAGGCCGCTGAGCAATCAGCTGCGGCCGGGCGCGAGGCAAAACTCGAGATGCTGCTGCGTCAGGAACGCGAGATCCGCAGCGGCCTCGAGCAGAGGCTCACAGATGCCCAGGCTGCGCTTCAGGATGCGGAGCACCGACACGTGTCGGCGACGACCGCCGCAGCCGCGCAGCTGGCCGAACGCAACACCCAGTACGAAAGCAGCGTCGCGCGCGCCGCTTCGACGCAGAAGATGCTCGACGAGCAGTTGCGCCAGATCCGCCAGAGTCGCACAGCCGCGGTTAACGACGCGGAGCGTCTCACGCAACGCAACGCCGAACTGACCTCGATGCTCACCGAGGCGACCGAAAGGGGGAACGCCCTCGAACGTCGACTCGCTGACCTTGAAACTGCTCTCGGAGCGGCCAACGAGCGCGCATCGCGTGAGCAGACGGTCGTTGCCGAACAGATCAGCGAGGATCACGCGAGGGTTCAGGCGCAGCTCGAACAGGAAAGCGAGAAGCGTCGGAAGCTTGAAGAAGATCTGGCCCGCGCAAGGAGAGCCCAGGACGAAGCGGAGACGCAGCGTACGTCGGCGGTGACCGCGGCGACCGCCCTCTGGGCGGGCCGTCAGGCGCAATTCGAGGCCGATCTGGCACAGGCTGCCGACACCCGAAACACCCTCGTCCGCGAGGCAAGTGAGCTGAAGGCCGCCCTCGATCAGGCCCGGCAGACGCTTCAGGCAGACGCCGCGGACGTCGAGCGACTCACGCAACGCGAAGCCGAACTCACCTCGCAACTCGCAGAGGCCGCCACGCTGCGCACCACCCTCGAGCGGCAGCTGACCACAACGGCGACAGCGTTGAAGAACGCCGAGGCAGAGGCCAGCCGAGAGCGTGTGGCGGCGGAGACAAGAGCCGCCGAACAGGCGAGCGAGCATCAGGCGGCGCTGCAGGCGCAGCTCGAACAGGAAGTTGAGAGGCGCCGGAACGTCGAAGAGGAACTGGCCCGCGTCCAGACGGCGCTCGACAACGTAGAGAAGCCGCATAGTTCGGTCGTGGCGGTGGCTAACGCACTGCTGGCTAAACGGCAGGCACAATTCGACGCTGGGTTGGCCGAGGCTGCCGAGGCTCGTCGCCGGTCGAGCGAGCTGGAGGCGGCACTCAATCACGCCCAGCAGAGTCTTCAGGCACATGCCGCGGACGTCGAGCGACTCACGCGACGCGAAGCCGAGCTGACGTCGCAGCTCGGCGAGGCCGCGGCGACGCGAAACACTTTCGAGCGGCAACTCACCGACGCGGCGGACGCGTTGAAGGAGGCCATCGAGGGTTCCAGCCGACACCGTTTGACCGCCGCGACGAAAGCCGCCGAGCGTGAGCGCGAGTTCGACGGACTGATTCGACAGGAGCGCTCGACGCGCGCCGATGTCGAGCAGCGGCTATCACAAGTCGAGGCAGCCCTGCACGAGGCGCAACAGCAGTCCGCCGCGGCGATCGCGGCGGCCGCGACAGAACGCGCCGAACGCGAGGCGCAGTTCGATATCCGGTTGTCGCAGACCGCCGCAGAGCGCGAGGACTTCAAACGGCGGTTCAGCGATGCCGAAACGACGCTGGCATCCGTTCGGGACGACCATGCGGCGGCGGCCACCGAGGTCGAGCGACTGACGCAACGCGAAGCCGACCTCACGTCACAGCTCGCGCAAATCGAAGCCGCACTGCGCGAGGCGGAACACGACCACACGTTGGCCATGACCGCGGCGGCGACAGAGTGGGCCGAACGCCAGGCGCAATTCGACGCCGATTTGTCGGAAACCGCAGGAACGCGTGATGAGTTCCAACGCCGATGCAGCGCGGCTGACGCCGCCCTGGCCTCGGCTCGGGACGACCATGCGGCGGCGGCTGCCGAGGTCGAACGACTGACGCAACGCGAGGCTGATCTCACGTCGCAGCTCGCCGAAGCCGCGGCGACGCGGAGCGCTCTCGAGCGGCAGCTGACCACGACGGCAACAGCGTTGAAGACCGCCGAGGAAGACGCCAGCCGAGACCGTGTGGCGGCGGAGGCGAAAGCCGCCGAGCGCGAGGGCGAATTCGCTCGATTGATCGATCACGAACGCACGGCGCGCGCTGACGTCGAGCAACGGCTCACGCAGGTCGACGCAGCCTTGCACGAAGCGACACAGCAGCACACGGCGGCCCTGGCGACGGCAGCCACAGAGCGTGCGGAACGCGACGCGCAATTCGACGCCGAGTTGTCGCACACGGCCGCAACGCGCGACGAGTTCAAGCGCCGGTTCACCGAGGCCGAAACCGCACTGGCCGCAGTACGGCACGACCATGCCGCGGCGGCCATCGAGGTCGACCGTCTCACGCGACGCGAAGCCGAGCTCGCCTCGCAGCTGGCGAAGGTTGAAGCGGCGCTGCGTGAGGCCGAACACAAGCACTCGGCGGCCATGACGGCAGCGGCGACCGAGCGGGCCGAACGCCAGGCGCAATTCGACGCCGAGTTGTCGCAAACGGCCGTCGCGCGCGATGAGTTCAAGCGCCGGTTCGCCGAGGCCGAAACCGAACTCGCCGCGGCTCAAAACGACCATGCGGCAGCGGCCACCGAGGTGGGCCGACTCACGCAACGCGAGACCGAGCTCACCTCGCAGCTGGCGAAGGTCGAAATCTCGCTGCGCGAGACGGAACACAAGCACACGGTGGCGATGACGGCGGCGGCGACAGAGCGGGCCGAACGCCAAGCGCAATTCGACGCCGAGTTGTCGCAAACGGCGGAAACACGAGATCAGTTCAAACGCCGGTTCAGCGAGGCCGAAACGGCCCTCGCGGCGGCTCGGAATGACCTTGCGGCGGCGGCGACCGACGTCGAACGACTCACGCAACGCGAAGCCGAACTCACGTCACAGCTCGCTGAAACCACGAAGATCCGAAGCACCCTGGAGCGGCAGCTGACCGAGGCCGAACAGAAGCACGCGTCGGCCATGACGGCGGCGGCGACCGAGCGGGCCGAACGCCAGGCGCAATTCGACGCCGAGTTGTCGCAAACGGCGGACACACGAGATCAGTTCAAACGCCGGTTCACCGAGGCCGAAACCGCACTGGCCGCCGCGCGGCAGGACCATGCCGCGGCGGCCATCGAGGTCGAGCGACTCACGCAACGCGAGGCCGAACTGACCTCGCAGCTCGCCGAAGCCGCCGCAATGCGGAGCACGCTCGAGCGGCAACTGACCGCCGCCGCGGACGCGTTGGAGGCCGCCAACGAAGGCGCCAGACGAGACCGCACCGCGGCGGAAACGCAAGCCGCCGAGCGCGAGGGCGAATTCGCGCGGCTGGTCGATCATGAACGCACGGCGCGCGCCGATGTCGAGCAGCGCCTCGCGCAGGAAATCGCGCGCCGTGAATCACTCGACCGCACGGTCGCTGAGATGCGCTCTGCCGCAACGGATGCCGAACAACGGTTCCGCGACGACATCGCCACGCTCACCGCGCGCGCTCGTGACGAGGCCACGCAGGTCCAGAACGAGTTCGCCAATGAACGAGAGGGTCACAATACGCGGCAGACGGCGCTGCTGAATGAGATCCAGAATCTCGAGGCCGCACGTGGCGCGCTGGATGATTCGCTCGCCTCGATTCGCGAACACTCGCGACGCCGCGAGATCGAATATCAACGCGAGCGAGATGGGCTCGAACGCGCCCGCCTGACTGCGGAAGCGGAAGTTCGCCGGATCGCCGCGGAACTTACCGAGGCGCGGCACGATCTCGAGAAGGCGCGTATGGACTTTCAGCAGACACTCGATCGCGTCACCGGCGAACACGCCGATTCACTGGCGAAGCTGGTTGTCGAGAGCGCCGAACGCGACGGACGGATCGAAGATCTGCACAAGCAGCTCGACGAAAGTCGACGAGAGCTTCGCCGGCAGTTCCAGGACGCGCCGCTGCCACTGTGGCGGTGCACTCGAAACGGCGCGCTCAGGGACGCCAACCGGGCGTTGGCGCATCTGGTCGGTTATCGCGAGCCCGACGAATTGCGGGACGCGGATTTTGTGAAGACGGTCTTCGAATCCACCGACGATCTGTCCTGGCTTATCGAGCGCTGCGTCAGCACACGAACGCGAGAATCGGTCGAGACCGCGTGGAAACGAAGAAACGACGAGCGCCTCGTCGTACGGCTATCCGCCGTCGAGTTCGGCCCCGACGCGATCGAGATCGCCGTCGAGGACGTCACCAACGTTCACGTCCTCGAAGACAGACTTGGCCGGGCGCATCGGATGGCGGCAGTTGGCGGGCTTGCCTCCGAGACTGCAGTGACGTGCGGCAGACTGCTGCGGGATGTCCGCGAGGATGGCCAGCAGTGGCTGACGGCCGTCAGCGATGACGCCGCCCTTCGAAAACGGGGAGAACGGCTGCTCGGTGAGATCGCGCGCGCGGCCAGCTACCTCGAGCGACTCGCTGCGCACGGCGACGAACAAGCCAGCGCCCTCAAGCCCGTCGAATTGAACAGAGTGCTACGCGATCTGAAGCCCGTGCTGAAGCACGTGGCCGGCGACGATGTCGACCTCGAGCTGTCGAAGACGTCGTCGTCCCTCAACGTCGATATGAAGGCCGACCGCGTGGAGCGACTCTTCGTCAATCTGGCGAGCTACGGCCGTGAACGAATGCCGGTCGGTGGGCGATTGCGAATCGAACTCGCGACCGTCGTCGTGGATCAAAAGTTCATCGCAGATCACCCCAACGTTCGTAGAGGTCACCACGCGCTGATCACGGTCACGGCAATGAGACGCGAAATGTCGGGCCCGACTTCGAGCGAAGCCGCGTTGGAAAAACCTGGAGTCGATCTGGGCGCGCTGCAAGAGCTCCTCCAGGAATGTGGCGGGCATCTATGGTTAACGGTCGATCCACCGGGAAACATGGTGGTGAAGATACGCCTGCCGTTGCGCGTCTGGGATGATCCGCCACACTCAACGACGTCAGACACGCCGATGAGTCCCAAGCGTGTGATGGCCCGCTGGTTTCGTCACTGAACATCGCATCGCGCGATTTTGCGCGCATTGTCATCGTTTTTGTGGCACCGGGTGACGATCCACAGAACCGGCGTCCTACAATGGCGAAGTCGGTTCCCCCCTTGGACGGTCCATGCCGGAACCGCGCGAACCTCGGTCCATCATCGAAGCGGCGGAACAATCTGCTGCTGCTGGCGACTACGCCTCCGCCGAACGGCTCTTGCGTGAGGCGGTCGTCGTGCAGGAGGCGACGCTCGGTCCGCTCCATCCGGACCTCGCCAACACGCTGAACAATCTCGGCGTCGTCTGCGAAATGAATGACAACGCGGTCGACGCGGAAGACTGTTTTCGGCGCGCCTACGCCATCGCGACGACGGCACTAGCGTCAGACCATCCGTTTGTCGCGACGAGTCGACAAAACCTGCGTGACTTTTGTGAAGCCCGCGGAAAACCAGTCGAGTTGCCCGCTCCACCTGCAGTCGACCGAGAATCGCCGTCGCATGAGGAACCGCGAGAGATACAGCCGCTGATCCCGAGGAGATTCATTCGTCCTCTCGCAATCGGCGGCCTCGGCCCCGCCGTCATGCTGATCGTGATTCTCACCGCGGTCCGCCCATGGCTCAATTCGAACGGGCGAGCGCAGTCGCCATCACCGATCGCGACAGACTCGACGCGGGAGATTTCCGCCCCGAAGCAGGCAGCCCTGTCCGTGGAGCCGACGACGCAACCCGTCGAGCCGACCACGCGACACGAAGAAAACACGAGGACCGATGAACGAGCCCGCGGTGGAGAACCCGCCCACCGAATTACGGAAGTCTCGACACCCGTGCGACTCACGGTGATGAAGGCGCGGCTCTGCGCCGAACTCGAAGACTTTGCTTGCGATCCTCCCGACCGCCCGGTTCCTGCGGGTCCGCTGTTCTTCTACACGCAGGTCAAGTCCACGACCGCGACGACGATCCAGCATCGCTGGTATCGGGATAATCGCTTGTACCAAACCGTACCCCTCCGCGTTCAGGCCAGTCCACGCGACGGGTACCGCACCTATAGCCGCAACATGATGACCGGCGAAAGCGCGGGCAACTGGAGGGTCGAGCTCAGGACGGAGGACGGCGTCCTGCTGCACGAAGAGCGTTTCTCTGTTCGCTGATCTGAGCGACACTTACAGCAAGCCATTTGATGCGCCGATTGCTTACGATCGCGATGGCTCTGCTTGTCAGCTCACTGGCATCAGCACAGAAGCTGCCGGACATTCCCGCTCCGGCCGACCTGGCCTCGCCGCCACCGGAGGCCGTCAAGCGTCCTTCCGGACTCGCGTCGAAGATCGTCGCCCCAGGAAACGGAACCGAACAACCTCAGGAAACCGACTTTGTCACCGTGCACTACACCGGTTGGACGAGCGAGGGGCGGCTGTTCGACAGTTCCCACGCGCGCGGTATGCCGAACATGTTCGCCTTGAATCGCGTCATGGCCGGCTGGCGCGAGTGCGTGTTGATGATGACCGTGGGCGAAACCCGGCGCTGCTGGGTCCCGCAGGACCTCGCGTTCAATGGACAGGCCGACAGGCCTACCGGCACGGTCGTCTTCGATATCGAACTGCTCGACACGCGTCGAACACCGAATGTTGCCCCACCCGATGTCGCCGCTCCGCCGCCAGACGCCAGAAGCACTCCGTCAGGACTGTATTACAAAGTGATCAAGGCGGGCACAGGAACACGGCGTCCGTCGGCGCGCGACAACGTCACCGTCCACTACAGCGGCTGGACGACGGCCGGCGAATTGTTCGACAGCACCGTGGTGAAAGGCGCCCCGGTCACTCTCGACCTGAATAACGTGATCCGAGGCTGGACCGAAGGGCTGCAACTGATGGTCGAGGGGGAGCGCACGCGCTTCTGGATTCCCGAGAGAGCGGCCTACAGAGGTGAGCGGGGCAAGCCCCGCGGCACGCTGGTGTTCGATATCGACCTGATCACGATCGAACCGCCCATCAGATCGCGATTCTGACCGGCGCTAACCGTCTGAACCAGATCACGTGAGCGGCTGAAGAAAACGGACGATCGCCTGGATCATCTCGTCTCCCGCAAGCAACTCGTCGTCGTTGTGATCGGCGTCGGGAAGAATCACCAACGTCTTCGGCGCGAGAGCCGCCTCGTACAGCCGCCGGGTATTGTCTACCGGCACGATTCGATCGCGTCCGCCGGCGATGATCAGTAGTGGCACTCGAATCCGCCGAATCTGATCGATCGCCGAGAACCGGTCCCGGAGAAGCAGCCGCACCGGCAGAAATGGATAGTGATAGTGTCCCACGTCGCCGAGTGAGGTGAATGGCGATCGGAGGGCAAGCGCCGCCGGCGGATGTTCAACGGCGAGATCGACAGCCACCGCCGTTCCGAGGGACTCGCCGAAGTACACGAGCCGCGAGAGATCGACGTCCGAGCGACCGGCCAAGTATGCTCGCGCCGCCCGGGCGTCTGCGGCGAGTCCGTTCTTCGACGGAGTTCCCGGATTTCCGCCATAACCACGATAGTCGACGAGCAGCACCTGGAATCGGTGCCGCTGGAGGGCTGCCGCCAAAGGACCGCGATACGCTCGGTTGCCGGCGTTCCCGTTGAAGACAAGGACGGTGACATGCGGCGAAGGTCCAGATGTCGAGAAGAACCACCCGCTCAGTCTGAGCCCGTCGATCGTCTCGAATGTCACATCCTCGACGTTGGACAGACCGAGTGCACCGGGCGCGGGGACGCCGCTGACAGGGAAGTAAATCAACCGGCGCTGCATCGTCCAGAGCAGTGCCAGGACACCGGCGATAATCACTACCCATCCGGCGTTGACGATCATCGCGCGGTGGTCGAAAACGGAAAGCTTAGACTGATTCAGGAGGACCTCGCAAACGCGTTTCTTAACGCTCCACCTCGGGGCCGCCGCACCGTGCAGCCCTGCCAGCCTCCGCTCGAAACAAGGATCATGCTGCGCCGGCGGGGCCTTTGTGCTCACTCGAGCTCGATTCAACGAACCGCATGAGCATCGCATCGATCGTTAGCCGCGCGTTCGAGGTGTTCCGGGCCGACGCCGAGGCTCTTCCGCCGCTCACGCTTCGCGGAGCGAACGCGGTGGATGGTTACAACCAGGCGATGCCGTTCAATCCCGATCAAGACAACCCGACCGATGCGTACCTGGAAGGGTTCGCCTTCTGGGGTCTCGGCTATCTCGACGCTCAATCGTGGCGTCACTACATGCCCCTATTGATCGACTACGCGTTCAGATGTCCAAACGATCCCGCGATGGTGACCGAAGCGCTGGTGCGATCACTGCGTCCTCCCGACCGATACCCACCTCGGCTGGCGACACTCAGCGCCGAGCAGGAGGAGGCCGTACGAATGTTCCTCGAGCAGGCCGCCCTCGGCGATGCCATCCCGCACGTGCAGATCGAGGCGCAGCAAGCCCTGGAGGAATGGTGGCTGCCGAACGCGAGGTCCCGTCCGACGACGCAGGAAATCGCGGCCCTGCGCGCCGCGCCGGTGCAGCATCGCGTTGTCGGTGATGACATCTATCGACTGTCGGTGCCCGAGACGTTCACCTCCAGCGGCGTCCGTGACATACCTGAGGAATCGCGGCGGGTGCAGACGTGGGGCGGGTACCTGTGTGGCGACGCGCACACGGTCGTCGCTGTCAACGTGACGCCGCTCCACGTACGCTCGCTCGCGGATTCGGTGCGCTGGCGCGCCATGCTGTTTCGCGATTCGGTGTCGCCGCGATCGATTGTTGTACCTGGATCCCCGCGAGCGGAGCGGATCGATGGTCTGACCCATGGTGACAGTCCGGCAGAACCACGAACGCTTGCGATGATATTCGCGGTCGCCCGCGATGAACTCGTCACACTCAGCATTCGATCGTGGCCGAGAGACGATCTCAATTGTGAGGTGGAACGTATGCTCGACTCGTTCGAAATCATCCAGCCATGACCGGATGCAGCACGAGTGCGGGTTACGCTTTCGGGCACCGAACGGCAAATCTGCAATCGGTCAGTTGTTTCCGACTCACACTCCGCGATGATCAATACCCGTGTGGACCGGAACCAGGCTTGCAATGTCAGTGAGGCGAGAACACGAGTGATGGTTCGCTTACTCGGCGCCCTGGCCTTCGTTGTCGCATTCATTGCGACCGGACATGCTGACACGGTCAGCGTCACGGAACAGACGCCCGCCTTGTTTATTACGCTTCCGATGACCAAGGGTTTCGCCGATGCCACCGATGCGCTCGTCGAAACGCAGCGGTTCGTTCGCGACGCACTCGGCGCCGGAGAAACCGTTCGCCTCGTCGACCGCCCGCAGGACAGCGATGCGATTCTGACCGTGCTCGGACGCGGAACGGGCTACGTCGAACTGACCGCCGCCCTGCAAGGCATCGATCCGAATGTCGTCGCACCGCCAGTCATGCTCCACGCAAACGAGCGGTATATCGAAGTGATGCTCACGGTCGGATCGTGTGGTGAAGCGACGACGAGCGCGACGAGCGAGAGTAAGTCTCCTTCCTGCTACAGAAAAATCTTTGTCGGACTGGGCGATCACGATGTGCCGAAGGGTCTCCCCAAAGCTGCGCAGAACACGTGGACCATCTGCGCCAACGGTCTCGCGAAGGACGTCGGGGCGTGGGTCACGCAGAACGCCAGCCGCCTTCTCGCGCGCCGCGGCTAACTGATCTCTGCCAATTCGTGTTCAAGCGTGCGCTTCACAACTGCTTCGTTGCACTGTGAACCTCGCCTACCGGCTGAGGCGATGGCTCTTGAAGAACTGCCACATCAGGACGGTCGTATCGACTTCCTTCCGCGTCCACGCGTGCCCGAGCCCGTCGATGCGAATGATGCGAACCTCGCTGCCGTCTGCGCAGCCTTCATAGCGCATCGTCGACAACGGCCCCGGCGGATCGTCGAGGATCGCGTCTCCCTTGCACGAATCGTGGCGCGCCCACCCTGCAAGCGCGTCAGGAACGCTCTCCAGCCACTCCTCGCCCCGGTCCGGCAGGTGACCGTTGTATGTGTTCTGCGGATCGGCCAGACCGTGGAACGTCAGCACCGGAACCGCGCGGCTGCCGCAGCCGGTGCCCGGAATCCGAAGCCCGGAGACCGGCGCGATCGCCGCGATACGCGAGGCGAGCCTGCACCCGAGCAGCGACGTCATCCGCGCACCGCCGGAGAAACCCGTCGCGTAGATACGCGACGGGTCGGTGCACACCTGCTTTGCCACGTGGTCGATCACATCGCTGACATATGCGACGTCATCGGGCCGGCCGTTTTGAACGGGAACATTCCAGCGGGCGTCTACGGCGTCGAGCGTCGCGACGATGAATCCCTCGCTGACGCTCACCATCTCGAACCCGCTGTTCCTCGCCTGGCCGCCAGACGACCCGCCGCTGCCGTGGAGATCGAGCACCAATGGCAGGCGCTGATGGCCGTCATATGCCGGGGGCACGAACAGTCGATATGTGCGCGGCCGCTGCCCGGACATCAGCTGCTCTGTCGCCACACCGGCCATGTGAGGAAGATCACAGGAACCGGGCGCCGACGCCCGGCCCTGCGCATCCGCCTGCGCCGTGCTGAACAGCAGGAATGACGTGACGATGAACAGGCGACGCATCTTCCTCCCCCTCGTCAGCGCTTCGCTGACGGGGAGAACGTAGCACAAACTATCGGCGTTTCGCGGCTTCGTAGATGCTCGCCGAGCCGCCGCCGATTGCCGCGCCAATGAGCGCGCCTTTCTTGCCCTTGAGCGCTCCTCCGACGCCGGCGCCGGTCGCCGCCGAACCGGCAATCATCAGAGCGGACTTCGTCTTCGAGCGCTGCGGCGCTCGTTCCACGGTCCTCTCTGTCGAACGCTGTGCCGCGGAACGTGTGCCGACCGGTCGCACCCCGCTTGCACGTGCGCCCTCGCAGCGAGCGACGACTTGCGTTCTGTCATTGATCTCGCGATGTTCCATCACCGCTCGCTGCCCGGCGCCGCATTCGACGACCACCGAAGGCTGATCGTCGTTCAGGTAACCGTAGCTCTGGGCCGCGGAAGGGACCGGTGCGAAAACGGCCGTTCCCATGGCAACCGACGCAACGGCGATTATCTTCACGTGATTCGCGATCATGGCATCTGCTCCTCGGCGCGAGCGGCGAACGAGCGACTCGCGCAACCGGGCACACGCGGCATCTGCGTGGAACAGGCGTCAAGGAGGGTGCCAGATGAAAGCGGCGCACAACTGCCCGGTCATCCATCGCTGGCGATACGGATGAGCACTGGTGGAGACAGAGTCTGGCTTGTTCGTTAGTTGACCGCGAAACAGTAGAACAGTCCGACGCCGCCCCAGCTGACGAGATCTCTCTGGCTGCAGCCGGTCGTCGCGTGCGAGGAGTTCCACGACTGATTGCCGTTGCCGATCCGATCTGAGTGACCCACTTGCGCGGAGCCCGCAGCGTTGCTCGTCCAGTTGTTGCAGGTGTGATCCGCCGCGTCGGCGAACGCGCGTCCGTCCGGCTGCGAGCCGGTCAGCATGTCGTGGCGGGTCGGCAGCGGATCACCAATGCCGTTGACGAGCTCGCCCTTCTCGGTGACGGCGAATTCCTTCGTGAGGTTGCTCCCGCGCCGCGCCTCGTCCAGCGTGTCGCCGTGTATTTCGGATTGGATGATCGGCCGCTGGAGCCGCCGCCCCAGGTAATCGGGGATTCGTTCCTTCGCGTTGTACCAGGGTCCGGTGCCGATGCGGTCTCGTGCGTTGATGGCCGGCTGACCGGGCCGGGCCTGCGTGCTGAGATATGCGCGCCACGTCTTGCCGCCTGCGCCTACCCGCGTGGCCAGCATCTGACAATGCGCGTCCGCCCCCGCCAGGCCCCCAAGATTTCCTCCGTCTCCAATCGGCTCGCTCGTCACGAAGAATGTCATCAGGCTCGAAGGAATGCGATCGGAAGTCGGCATCGGGACATTACCGCGTCCCTGTCCGAGCGTCGTGACCGAGATGACGACCGAACCGATCATCGTCAACAGAATGGGGTTCTTCATCGCGCGTCTCAATTGGTCGCGAAGCAGTAGAACATGCCGACGCCATGCGTCCGGTTCAACGCGGTCTGACTGCAGCCCGTCGTGCCGTGCGAGGAATTCCACGAGCCGTTGCCGCCGCCGTTGCGATCGGGAAATCCGATTTGCGCGTTCGGTCGTCCGGGGCCGCCTTCGAGCACCTGTGGTCCGCCAGCGGGAGGATCAGCGTTGCTCGTCCAGTTGTTGCACGTGTAGTCGACGCCCGGCGGGTATGCACGACCATCGAGCTGTGAGCCCGTCAACATCTCGTGCCGATTGGTATAGGGCGTCGTTTTCGTGTACTCCCAGTCGCTGTCCCGCGGCACCTGATAGTCATTGAGACCAGGCACGATTTGCCCTCTTTCGGTGAGCCCGGTTCGCTTGTTCAGATTGTTGCCCAGTCGTGCGAGCTCGATGGTGTCTCCGTGCAGGTGGGCAAGGTCACGCGCGATCATCACGCCGTCGAAGTTGTACCAGGGCCCGGTTCCGATCCGGTCGCGCGCATTGACGGCCGGCTGCCCAGGCCGCTCCTGCGTGCTCAGATAGGCGTGCCACGTTCGGTTCCCTGCGCCGACCGCGGTCGCGAGCTTCTGACAGTGCGCGTCCGCGCCGGCCAGCCCGCCGAGACGACCGCCGTCACCAATGGGCTCGCTGGTGACGAAGAACGTCATCGGCGTGCCTCCGGGCATCCCATGCTGGGCGATCGCCACGGAGGACGCGAGATCCGACAGCCCTAGGACTGCGGTGACGACGAAAAGGGATCTCTGGCGCAGTTGCATGCGCCAGATAATGCCACGAACGGCCAGGCCTCACGGCCTCGACGGAGCGTAGTAACCCTTGCGAGCGCGAATGTGCAGGTCCTTGGCGTCCTCCCGCATGACCTTGACGTCGACTTTGCGCCACGCGCCATCGGCCTTCTCATTGCTCGAAAGGTAACCAATCGTGTACTGGGCTCGGACCTCGCCAAGCACCTGCGCGTAGATGCGATCAAGATCCTTAACGTTGCTCGGGAAGAACGCCGTTCCTCCGGTCGCTTCCGCAATATCCGCGAGCAACGCTCGCTGAATGAGTTGCACCCGAAATGGTTGTTTCTCGAGCGCCCCAATCGCGTACACCGTGACGTCCGATGCCTTGAGCAGCTTCATCAGGGAGTCGAGGCTCAGGCTGCTCTGCGTATCCTCGCCGTCGGTATACAGCACCATGACCTTACGGCCGTCCTGCTCACTCGCACCATCGAGGTAGACACCGATTGCGTCGTACAGTGCCGTCTCGCCATGGGCCGTCAAACTGCGGACACGCTTGACGAGACGCGGGAAGTCGCTTTGAGCGTACCGACCGCCTCTCACCTGACTTGCGAAGTCGATGAACGTCATATCAGCGGCCTCTGGCAGCGCTGTCAGGAATTTGATGACGGCCTTCTGGGTGAATTCGAGATCGAGGTTCTGGCTCGCGCTGACGTCGAGCAGGGCTCCGACGTGCAGCGCGGGTCCGGACTGCGCTCCCGACGCAAACGCGAAGATCGACTGTGGCTTGCCGTCCTCGTAGACGGCGAAATCATTGATGGTGAGATTGGTGACGAGCCGCTGTTTCTTCCCCGCAACCGTGACGCCGACGTTCACCAGATCGACCGATCCGCGGAACAGTGTGGGATCCCGTGGTTCGCGTTGCGCAGCGCCGACAACGACCGCCACCGTGATCGCAATCGTGATTGCGAGAACAGTGGACAAGGCTTTGTGATGCACGTTCGTACCTGTCTGCGCGTCGTGCATCGCGCATGCCGCGCTCTGACGCAGCTTGCCTTCGCTGTTCGACTACCCGAGTGCGTGCGGGACCGGTTGGTGGCAGCGGACCTGCCATTGCAACGGTCACCAAATGTCGTGACCCTTGGGGTTCGGCGGTAGCAATACCGTGATCCGGCGCTCGGTTCGATAAATGATCTGACCAACCGTGCCACCCAAGACTCTTGATTTGAGCTCTCCGATCGGCGTCCGCGAGCAAGAGCGCCGTTGGTCGGCGTCTCTGTCCGTCATGTGGGTCGTGTTTGCCTCGACCCTCTTCATGAGCGCGGCCCTCTTGTTCTTTCTCGAACCCATGTTCGCGAAGATGGTGCTCCCCTACCTCGGTGGAAGTCCGGCGGTCTGGAACACGTGCGTGGTGTTCTTTCAGGCAACGATGCTGGTCGGGTCCATCTACGCGCACGTCTTGAACAGACGCCTGCGGCTTCACGCTCAGGTCGCGCTCCACGTTCTTGTTCTCGCCGTGGTGTCGTTGACATTGCCAGTCGTGATTCCCCCGAACTGGTCGCCACCCGTCGATCACACGCCTCTGCCAGCGCTCTTCGGGTTGCTGCTGATCACCGTCGGACCACCGTTTTTTGTCGTGTCAGCGACCGCGCCGCTCGTCCAGCAATGGTTCTCGCAGACGGATCACCACGCCGCCGCCGACCCGTACGTCCTGTATTCAGCCAGCAATCTCGGAAGCGTGACCGCGCTGCTCGCGTATCCGTTGGTGGTCGAACGTCTCTGGCGAGTCTCGGTGCAGGGAGCGCTGTGGGAAGTCGGCTATGTCGCCTTCGGACTCGGAATACTCCTCTGCGGACTTGCAGCCATCCGTTTCAGAAGCGCTCGTCCTCTCGCGGCTGCCGCGGCATCCGTGGACGATGTGGACGACGTGACATCGCCAGACTGGCGACGAAAGTTCCGCTGGCTGGCCTTGTCCCTGGTGCCCTCGAGTCTGATGCTGGCGGTGACGACGTTCCTCTCGACCGATATCGCGGCTGTCCCGCTTTTGTGGGTCGTCCCGTTGACGTTGTACTTGCTGTCGTTCGTCAACGCCTTCTCACGAATGCCGCTGATCAGCATCGGCGCGGCGAACACCGCGTTGAAGGTCGCGATGCTGCCGCTCGTGCTGGCATTGATGATTGACGCGGTCAGACCAACCGTGCCGTTGATGGCGCTGCACATTCTCACGTTCTTTGCCTGTGCCCTCGCGCTCCACGGACAACTGGCACGTGAGCGCCCCGCTCCACGGCATCTGACCATGTTCTACCTGTGGGTCTCGATCGGTGGAGTGCTCGGCGGCGCGATCAATACGCTCATCGCGCCACTCGTGTTCACGGACATTACCGAGTATCCGATCATGTTGACCGCGGCCTGTGCGCTCGGCCTCCTGATTCACACGCCATGGCGACTGCGGTATCAGGACATGGCCATTCCGCTGTCGCTTGGCGCTGTGGTCGCGCTGCTGATGATGTGGGGCGCTGAAGGTTCGCTTGGAACGTATGCATTCGGGCTCGGCATCGGTATATGCGGCGCGCTGTACATCGCCTGCGCCAAGCACCCGACACTTCTGGCCACCGGCATTGCGCTGATGTTCGGGGCAGGAAGTATCTGGGGACCGTCACAAACGCACGTACTCTTTGCGGAACGCACGTTCTTCGGTGTGCTGCGCGTCCGAACCGATGACATGGGCAAGTATCACCGGTTGGTCCACGGCAGTACGCTGCATGGGGAGGAGGCGCTGGATCCCGCACGCCGCGCCGAACCGCGCACCTACTATCACCGTGACGGTCCGATTGGCCAGGTCATCGCAGCGCAATCGCAGCATTTGGCTGGCGGCTCCATTGGCGTCGTGGGCCTCGGCGTCGGTTCGCTCGCCGCCTATTCACAACCAGGTCAGACCTGGATGTTTCACGAGATCGACCCGGCTGTCGAACGAATCGCGCGCTCGCAGTACTTCCAATATCTGTCCAATTGCGGCGCCAGGTGCCGGGTCGCACTCGGCGACGCGAGGCTGTCGCTCGCGAAAGCGTCAACGCAGTACGACTTGTTGATCGTGGACGCGTTCAGTTCCGACGCGATTCCCATGCATCTGTTGACTCGTCAGGCGTTGCAGGTGTACCTCCGCTCGCTGAAATCGGACGGCACGCTGGCCTTCCATATCAGCAACCGGAACGTGAACCTGAAGCCGGTGCTCGGTGCCCTAGCGAAGGATGCGGGGCTGACGGCTCGGGTTCGCCTGGATCTCGACGACGATCCCGAGGCCGGTCGCAACAAGTCCGAGTGGCTGGTGATGGCACGGGACCCGTCGGTACTCGGAACGTTGGTCGTGGATTCACGCTGGCAGCCGCCGCCGAGCGACAGCCCAGTGTGGACCGACGACTACTCGAACATCGTCATGGTGCTCGTGAGGAGTTCCGTTTTCTGAACGTTTGACAGGCACCAATCCAGGCGCTATGGTTGCCGCACTCTAGCCGAGCATCGGCGAGTCGGAGCCAAAAATGAGGCACGCGTGCAAGGGCAACTCCTCGCGAAAAGCGATCGTGACGGGAGCGCTGGCGGCGGCGCTGATCGTGGTCTCCGGTGCACCACCAGTCAGCGCTCAGTCGGGGACTGCCTCGTCGGCAATCCCGAAACTGACAGGCATCTGGCATCGCAAGGGCCCACTCAACGGCAAACCCAATCCGCCCGCCGTGCCGACCAACCGGGGGGCCGGGTTCAATCAGGCGTTCGACGACGCCTACAACCCGACCTACGACTGCAGCCCCACACCGATACCAGGGCTGATCAACGACGACTACGACTTTCAGATCACGCAGCAAGCCGATCGCGTGATCATCCGCTACGAAAAGATGGACGTGGTCCGAACGATCTGGCTGGAAGGCCACGGACATCCCACACCTGACAACAACGTCTACACGAACCAGGGACATTCGGTCGGACGCTACGAGGGAGGGCGCCTCGTCGTCGAGACGACACACTTCGCGTTCGATCCGAGAGGATTTTCGGCAAACCGCTGGGTTCCGGGATCAACGCTGAAGAAGATGACCGAGCGGTACTGGCGCGAGGGCGACACCTTGAAGCTCGATTCCGTCTCGGAGGATCCGATTTCGCTGAAACAGCCGTACATCTACGGCTGGGAATGGACGGTTCGGAACGAAGAACTGACACCGTACGACTGCGACCCACAGGACTCCCGGTGGGGTGCGCAATGGCACGACTCCAAATATCCACCCGACAAGTAGGCAGTGCGCTCTTGAGGACCAAACCATGAGACGTTCGTTCCGAACACTCGCCGTGGTGGCGGTTGCACTCGGGTTGTCTGCGGAAGCGTTCGCGCACCACTCCACGACGTACTACTCGAAAGAGGAGAAGGACTTCGTCAAGATCCAGGGCAAGGTGGTCAAGTGGGAGTACAGAAGCCCGCACAGCCAGCTCTATGTCGAAACCACCGACAAGGACGGCAAGGTTGTCACCTGGCGCTTTGAAAGCACGCCGGCCGCGTGGCTCTACCGCGAGGGAATCACGAAGGATTCGATCAAATTCGGCGATCAGGTCACCGTCGAAGGATTCCCGATCCCGGGCCAGCAGTTCGCGTGGCTCGGCAAGGTCACGAAAGCTGACGGCACGAAACTCTTGCCGCAGCGATCGTCCGCAACACCCGACTGGTGGAAACCATAAGCACATAACCCTTGACTCGCTGCGCTCGCTCGGGGCCAGCCGCAGCCAGGCGTCAACCGGGATGGAGGTTCTCTGATGCGCACCATCCGTGATGTCGTCGTCTCCGCGTTCGTCCTCGCTCTGACCTGCACCGCTGCCTGGGCCCAAGCCACGGCCGAACTGAACGGCCGCGTCACCGACGAGAGCGGCGCCGTACTGCCCGGTGTCACCGTCACCGCCACGCAAACCGCCACCGGATTCATGCGCACGGTGGCGACCGACGAAGCTGGAACGTGGATCATGCCGAACCTGCCGATCGGTCCGTACCGGCTGGAGGTCTCGCTGCAAGGGTTCCGTACCTACGCCCAGACCGGCATCGTGCTGCAAGTTGATGCGAGGCCAACGATCAATGCCGTGCTCGCGGTGGGCAACCTCGAGGAGACCGTGTCGGTTGAAGCCGCGGCACCGCTCGTCGACGTCCGCAGCGCTGGCATCAGCACCGTCGTCGAACAGGAACGCATTGTGGAGCTGCCGCTGCAGGGGCGCCAGGTCACCGACCTGATCGTGCTCGCCGGTGCGGCGGTGGAGACCGGTCGCCCGAACAGCCGGAACTTCCAGGGTGGCGTCAACATCTCCGTCGCCGGCGGATTGCAGTTCGGCGTGGCTTATACGCTCGACGGCGCGGTTCACAACGATCCGCAGAACTCCGCCAGCCTTCCGTTGCCGTTTCCAGACGCGCTCCAGGAATTCCGCGTCGCCACCAGCGGCCTCACCGCACAGAGCGGCATGCGCTCGGCTGCGTCGGTGAACGCTGTGACCAAGTCGGGCACGAACACGGTTCATGGAAACCTGTTCGAGTTCATTCGCGACCGGCACTTCAATGCGAAGAGCCCGTTTGCCGCGGTCGGTCCTGACGGAAAGAAGTTCGACGACGGGTTGAAGCGTAATCAGTTCGGCGGCACCGTCGGCGGCCCGATCGTCCGCGACAAAATGTTCTTCTTCGCCGGATACCAGGGCACCAGAACGCGTCAGACGCCGCCCGACCTCATTGCGTTTGTCCCTACCGCAGCGATGCTGACTGGCGACTTCACGACGTTTGCCTCCCCGCAATGCCAGGGGCGGCAGGTCAATCTCGGCGCGGGGTTCGTCAACAATCGAATCGATCCCGCCCGTTTCAGTCCCGCCGCGCTGAAGATGGCGAGCTTCCTGCCGAAGACGAACGACCCGTGCGGCCAGATTACCTACAGCCAGCCGGACGACCGCGACGAGGGACAATACGTCGGTCGCATCGACTATCAGCTCAGTGGGAACCACTCGGTCTTCGGCCGCTACATGGCGTCGCGCGACAAGAAACCGTCGGCGTACGGCACGACCGGCAATGTCCTGACGACGGTGAATCCGTCGATTGACAATCTCGCGCAGTCGCTCACGCTCGGCGACACGAAGGTCTTCGGCAGCAACACCGTCAACGCGCTGCGGTTCGCCTTCAACCGCACGGCCGTCAATCGCGACAACGATCCGTACTTCGATCCGCCCGCGCTTGGCATCAAGGCGTCCACCTACGTGCCCGGCTCGATGATCGTCGTCGTCACCGGCGGCTTCCAGATCGCGGCGGCGACGGCGACAAGGGGGATCGCGGACAACAATTCATTCCAGGTCAACGACGACTTCACGCTGGTGCGCGGCGACCATCAGATTGGTCTAGGTGCAAGCGTCGCCCGCTTCAGGGTCTCGTTCAGAACATGGGCGCGCGGCGGGGGTCAGTGGAACTTCACGGGCCAGGCATCGGGACTGGGGCTGGCGGACATGCTCCTCGGGCGTGTCGCCACGATCGATCAATCGGGGCTGTCCGGCGTCGATTATTACCAGTGGTATCAAGGCTTCTATGCGCAAGACACGTGGCGGGCGTCGAGTCGGGTGACGGTCAACGCGGGCATTCGCTGGGAACCCTTCTTCAGCCAGGACCTCACACGCGGCGCCAACACGATCTTCGATCGCGATCGGTTCAGGCAGAACGTCAGGAGCACGGTATTCCACAACGCGCCCGCCGGCTTCATCTATCCGGGCGATGCGGGCTTTCCTTCAGGCACGTCCGGTCTGAACAAGAAGTGGTGGAACTTCTCTCCTCGAGCCGGTATCGGTTGGGATGTGCACGGTGACGGCCGTCTCGCTATCCGATCGTCGTACGCGCTGATGTATGACTACCCGGGCGGCGAGTACTTCAACAACCTCGCGGCGGCGCCGCCGTACGGCAACCGCACGCTCGTCAGCGACCCGGCTGGCCTCTTCGACGATCCGTACCGTGACGTCGGCGGCAATCCGCACCCAATCGCGGTCGGTCCCGATACGGTGTTCCCTGCGGGCGGGACGCTGTCATCGATGGATCCCGACATCAATGCGCCGCGCGTGCAGTCATGGAACGTCAGCCTCGAACAGCAGATCGGGAGAGACTGGGCAGCGTCGGTCAGTTATCTGGGCAGCTACTCCGATCGGCTGTGGGGACTGGTCGCGCTCAATCCGGGCGTCTATCTCGGGACCGCTCCCTGCACCCTTCAGGGGGTGTCGTATCCCGTCTGCACCACGAACGGTACTTTGAACCAGCGGCGCGTTCTGGCACTGTCGGGCGAGAACCCGGCGTCGGCCGCGCTCATCAGCAATCTCGACAGCCACGCCGCCGTCGGCACGCAGGAGTATCGCGGCCTCAAACTGTCGATGCAGCGCCGGTCCGCCAGTGGCGTGAGCGTGAACGGGAATTACACGCTCTCGCGCTGCGTCGGCCTCGAGATGGTCCCGAACGCGCAGTTCGGCATCGGGTTCACCAATCCCGCCGATCCGGACATGGACTACGGCTATTGCGAGGGAGACCGGACCCACGTGGCGAACGGAACGGTCTCGTATCTGACCCCCTCGTTGAGCAATCGCGCGCTCAGCGTGTTCGCGTCCAACTGGCGCGTGGCCGGTATTGTCAACGTGCATTCGGGAAGCCGCCTCACCGTCCTGAGTGGAACCGACAGAGCGTTCAATGGCCAGGCCAACCAGCGCGTCAATCAGGTCTCCAACGAGGTGTACGGCGACAAGACGCTGAACAACTATCTCAATCGGGCGGCATTCGCGCAGCCCGATCCCGGCACGTTTGGCTCGCACAAACGCAACAGCATCACCGGGCCGGGATTCTGGAAGATCGATCTCGCCCTCTCACGGCTCGTCTCAATCGCGTCGACGCAGAACCTCGAGCTCCGGGTGGAGGTCTTCAACCTGCTCAACACCTTCAATTGGGGGAATCCGGAGACGAATTTCAACGCTGGCACGTTCGGCCGCATCACGTCGATGGCAGGCAGCGGCCCGAACGCGTTCGGTCCGCCGGCCACACCGCGCCTCATGCAGTTCGGCGTCAAGTACGGCTTCTAGGAATCAGTGATGAGAAAACCGAGCGCGTGCTTCGTCGTGCTACACGTATAACAAACTGTTTCGCGATCCCACGAGCACAGGCGGCGGCAGACAGGAACCCTCACACACGCCTCAGAGTCTCTCGCGCTCGGCCACGTCGCAGACGTAGTGGATGAGATGATCGGGTCGGTTCGTAATCGCAAACAGGTACGGAGGTCGGGGCAGTCCCCGCTGATCGGTTCCAACGTACGCAATCGTCCATCGATAGGTCCTGTTGGCAATCGTACGCTCGACGAACTCGAGACCTTCCGTTTGCTTGCCCTCTCGGTCCAGGTCCGTGAGAACCATCAGATACTCGTTCTCTTTCAGTTCGCGCTCTGCTTCAGCACTCGTCTTGACCGTAGTAATGCGAGCGCCGACCTTTTCGAGCATCGCACGCTCGCTTTTCGTTCTGGCTGGCTCATTGTCGACCCACAACAACCGCGCGTCGCGTAGCAGTGGCGCCATCATGCCAAGTCGCTTCAGCGCGCTGCTTCGGTCATGGATGCTGACGGTAACCTTCTGACTCGCAATCGCGTGGTCCATCTCCTTCGATGCGAATTCGGCCTCGATGCCCAAGCCCTTGAACTTGGTCATCCGGTCCAACATGGCGCGGAGTGTTGTGCGATTGACGATGACGAGAATCACGACGAACATGGTCGTGATCAACGCGGGCGATATTCTTATTAATTCGATCCACCAGATCTGCATCTCGTCTCGACCGATTACCTTGCGGTGTTTTCGACCGCGGCGTCTGGTCGCACCTGCAGCAGCACCGTCGGCTGCACCCCATTCTGCCCGATGAACGGGCGATCGTGCGAGGTGACCAACAGAATGCAGATCGCAATCGCTGTCGAAAAGAGTCCGAGTGCGACAGCTGACGACATCCGGTTGTCGCTGAGGACCATCGCGGGCCACTCGTCCTGGTGTGCGTCCTGAATATGCTGACGGACCAGCCCACGCAGGCGGCCGGCCTGCCCAGGAAAGGCGTCAGACAGAATGACCACCGCTCTCAGCGCGCTGGCTTCCTGGTTGACGGCACTACGCGCGCGATCGAGATCACCCCATGCCTGTGCCACGAGAAACGCCACGAACAGTCCGACGATGATGCCGAGCGGCGGCAACAACCCTGGTGAGACCGCTTTGAAAGCGCGCGCACGCTCGCCGACCGCAAGCGACTGGATGTCTGGTGTCGGAGTGTGGACGTGATCGTGCGGTGACTAACGGACCGTGACTCGCTCCTCGCCAAGAACCGCATCGTCGGCGTCCACCACGGCGACGCGCCACTCGCCGGGATCAACGCGGTGACGGCTGTACGTGCGGTAGCCTGCAGAAGGATTCGCTTGGATAGCAAGACTGACATCCCGCCGTAAGATGCCGTTCTGGTACCAGCGGTGATAGACGCGACTGTTCGTTGGCGAAACAATCCGCGTGTAGAAATAGAGCGAGACACCGGCGGAAGGATCGGAGGTCGGGATACATTCCCATCGACCACTGGCGGTCGACAGACTCTCGCAAAGCGATAGCTCGATGACTTTCGCATCTCCCGGTGTCGGCGCTGGCGCGGTTGTCGTTGAAACCGCGCGTTCAACCGATGGTGCCCGGGGTGGAGAGACCTTCTCTACGGCTGGACGTCGAGCCATCGTCCCGCTTATCGACTGTTGCGATGGCGTGCTCTCCTGCGACCGCGACATCGGCACGAGCGGATCACCGAGTTCCGACACTCTCTGATCCACTGTTCCCGGTTCCACCGGCACGCGTGTCCACCAGATCGCAAGCGCGGAAAGCAGCGCGACGGCTATCGCGACTCCAGGAACAATCGCGAGGCGCATCGAGGTGGACGCCGGAAGTGTCGTGAAGATGTTCGCGTCGTGGGCACGCTCGTCGGTCCTCCGAAGGACGTCCTCGAGCTCCCCGACTGGAGCCGGCAGATCAGCATGTGAGGATGCTGCGGTATCGACGAGACCAAGTACGCGGTAGAACTCGTTGACGTTGTTCCGGCTTGTGATCACCAGTGGGTCGTCTGCATCGAGGGATGCGGAGGCGATCGAGAACGCCTGGCGATAGAACTTGCCGGCGTCCTGAAGGTTGTTCGCCCGTTCGCACACGACACCGAGGTTGTTGAACGTGCTCGCCAGATCTGGGTGCTGTGGACCGAGACTCTCGGCCTGCAGGCGTGCGACTTCGCGAAGAAGCGTTTCGGCCAGGGCGTAATCGCCCGACGAAGCCGCCCGCTGCGCGGAATCAAGAATTGGTTCGATACGGGAGCCGCTCATACGGGATCGTCCGTACTTATCGGACCGAGCCGGACGTGCACAGGAATGCACGTTGCGTGGGCGCCGTGGCGAAAGTGGCCGGATCCTGACTAGGCGGCTGATTGGTCGATCGTGTGGCGAAGTGCGACGAGCGTTTTCAGCATCTGGCTGATCGGCTCCTCGTCGTGGAAGCGCTGAACGATGGTCTGGGCGCCGCTCAACTCCTGACAGAGCGGCCGGAGGTGACCGTCACGCTTGTAGTCGGCGATCGCTGACTGCACACGTCCCAGCTTGCCTCGCAGCTTCCCCTTCGCGTCGCATTCGGGAAGCGATTCGCACAAGTGATTGAGCGACGCGAGGCAGCGTTCGAGCTGCGATGGGTCGAGCGAACTCATTGCCGTGAATGACAGTGCAACTCGAATGCCCATCTGGTGGAATCGCTGAGCTCGCGTCGCCGCTCAGAAATGCGAGGAAATCGCCCGCGCGTGGCTCAGAAGCGGGCGGCGATCACGGCATTTCTACGCCTCGCGTCGAACCGCGGATGCGCGTTTGTCGCTCCTCAGCCCCAGAAATGCGGCATGACGCAGATGGCCGTCGTTTGTCCATTCGACGAACCGGATCTGCGCGACCAGCGTCGGCTTGACCCACGTCATTTCGGCCATTTGCTCCGCAGTCACGCCGCCTCCCCAATGGGAAGTCTTGCTGTGCGGGAGATCGACGAATGGGCACGTCGCGATTTCGAGCGGCTTCACTGACTCGAACACCTCGCGACGGAGATGAGGCGTGAACCCCGCGCGCACCTTTCCGCCAAAGCGAAGCTGCTTCCCCTCGTGATAGCCGACCAGCAGCGCATCGACTCCGTTCGGGCCCGGTCGATAGCCGCCGATGACGAACTCCTGCTGCTTGTCCAGTTTCAGCTTGATCCATGCGCCACTGCGTTCGCCGGACTGGTAACGCGAGTCGATGCGCTTGGCAACGACGCCCTCCAGGCCGATTCGGGAAACCGCTTCAATCACCTGTTGTGGTGTGCCCGGGAGCGGTTCGGACAACAGGATGCCCGAACCCTTGACGATGGACGGCAATCGTTTCCGACGTTCGCTGAGCGGCAGTCGGGTCAGGTCTTGACCATTGACGTGAAGCAGGTCGAACGCATAGAACACGATGGCGTAGTTGCGGTGCGCGGCTCGATGCTGGAGCGCTTGAAACGATGGCTTACCTTTCGCGTCGAGCGCGACGATCTCGCCGTCGAGAATCGCGGTCTCAGCCTCGAGCTTCCGTCCCGCATCCTCAATCGTTGGATAGGTGGCGGTGAGGTCGTTCTCCTTCCGCGACATGAGCCGCACGCGATCTCCGCTCTTCAGCAGCAACGCCCGATATCCATCCCACTTCACCTCGTAGCTCCACTGCTCCCCTTCCGGTAGCGTGTCCGCAAGCTTCGCCATCATCGGATGGATGAACGGAAGTGGAGATTCGCGCGACCCACGCACACCTCATCGTGACATACGCCGCGGCGGTACTCCTGTTGGCATGTCCAGGTTCGGGGGTGGCAAACGTGAACTGATCGATACCGGCACCGATAAACGCGACGTGCGTCGCGACGAGAGGGGTCACTTCAAGGAATCCGATGACGTGAGGCGATCGCGGAGATGGGTAATCGTGGCGGCTGCGCGAATCAATGCGTCATCGCGTAGAGAAGCACATTGATTCCAAGCGCGTAGCCATCGATCGAAAACTGGTAGAAGTACGCCGGATCTTCGGTTTCACGCTCCCACGAATTCGACACGTCGGTGTTGTGTGTCATCACGGCGATGATTCGGCCGTGTCTGTCGCGAATCGCGCGAAGGTGCGCGACGGCCGTTTCTTCGCCGCGCTCAGAGGTCGTCCGGCCACCGACGGCGCGCCAGAAACCGATTCCAGTGACCTGCGGAACCTTCTTCACGTCGAGCATCGAATGGAAGAGCGGATCGGTGAGCGGGACGTCTTCGATCGTGTACTCAGTGAGCGGCATCGCCCGCGCGAGTTCGCGCGTCCACTGCTCCCAGGCCGCCTCGCCCCAGAAATCATCGACCCAGAGAAAACCGCCTTTCTGCAGATACAGCCTCAGCGCCGTCGCTTCTTCCTGCGACAGGCCGATGGTGCCGACATCTGACGCCATGAGGAACGGGCATCCGAAGAGCGCCGGGTCGGTGAGCCGGACGAGCCACACATGCGGAAAACCCGATGCTGGCCGGCTGACGCGTGTCTTTGTCAGCTCCGACAATCGGATCAACAGGTTGCGCTGCCCCCACGGATAGTCGGTCCGCCAGCCATTCCCGTTCGCTTCGCGGCGGACGCTCGTGTAGAGCATGTGGCATCCGGGAAGATTTCGATCCGGCCACTGCGGCGGCGGGAGCTCGGCCGGATCACCCTGTTCGCCTCGCAGCACACCGAAACCGCCGAGGCCGCCTCGCGGGAACTGTGCGTACACGTAGCCGCCTGAAACGAGGATCAAGGCGATCAGCAGACACACGACTGAAAAACGTCTTCCGATGACCACCGACGGTTCTCCGCTCAGACTCTACTTTGACTTCAGTCTGGACGCGAGCCAGACCTCAACTCGTCGGGCGGGCGCGAGCGGCTTCCCTGACCGCCTGAACGATCGCATCGATCTCTGCACCGTCGTTCAGGATTTCATAGACCGTTTCGTCTCGACCAACTAACTTGGCCAGCGCACGCTCGTTGGGCGATGTCAGCACGAACTGTCGTCCGACGAGCGTCGTCTCTCGAAGGTGCTGAAGCAACCGCCAATTGCGCTCGTACGGCGGGACGACGTCATAGACGATGACCTTCGGGTCGTGTTGCGCGAAAATCGCACGAACGTCCAGACCGGCGCGTATCTCCGCGATATGGATGACGAGCACCACGAACCCCGCTGACTCGATGCGCGCCTTCAGAACCTCCACGACGTCGGGATTCGTATTCACCACTGCGACCACAGGCTGCGCCATTTGCACCTTCTGTACTCGTAAGGGGCGTCCGGCCGCCGGCTCAGGGAACTGGAAGTCCGATGCCCGCGCGCGCCACTACGCCACCACGCAGCGGCTCGCCCGGTACGTAGCCGGCGCTCTTGGCGCCGACCTCGACGATCAGCGACGCACCGTATGTACTGGACCACTTCACTGGGTGACTCACGCGGGCACGGACGCGCGTCCCCGTGCGCAGATCGAACTCGACTCGACGCGGGTCGGTCCCGGCGATCGGCGGCTGCCGCCACATGTCAGCAGCGGCATCGACGATCCAGCCGCCCCACCTCGCGACACCCCGTTGACGGACGCCAATCCCCCACGGTGTTTCCAGTGGCGAGCGACCGATTCGCAGTTCGATGTCCATCGGCCGCACGCGACCACCGAGCGCGTTGACGAGCGACCACTCGGTGCCGTACGGCGTCAGGCGGTAGCGGACGAGCGGTAGATACCGGACGCCCCCGATTGACAGCGTCGGCACCCCGATATCCGTGGCGCCGTTCCACCAGTAGCGGGCGATGCCGAACAGCGCGTACGCCCCCACCGGATTCGCCAGACCGGCCAGCGACTCCCGCCGCAACTGCCGCGGCGTCAATCCGGGCGCTCCAGCGGACGCCGCCAGCTCGTTGTATGTCCTCAGAAAATCGCCGACATCGTGACCGGGTTCTTCCCCTTCGGCGTCGGTGCTCGCGATGTACCCCTGGGTATCGAACTCGAATATCAGGTAGCGAAGCGCATCGCGCGGATGCATCCGTCCGTCGACCAACGCCCGCTCCGCGACGATCGACGCGACGACACTCGTTGATTCCATTCCGCCCGCGCTGATCGCGAGCAGTTCATACGGAGTCGGCTCGCGATCCAGCACGAACGAGGTCGACCCGGCGCCGCCGCCGTACGGCGCCGGCACCTCGATGTGGTACCCGATGGGGCCGTGGAAACGTTCGCGCAGACGGCCGCCGTGGCCGAACACCTCGTGATTGAAGACGAGGAGCAGCTCCTCCTGCGGCGCGTCGAAGAAAATCTGTTTGAGGAACCGGTACGTGACGTTCGCGGTCCGGCGGGGCGCGTCGGGCTCGTCGAACAGCCGATCGGGAATGGCTCTGTCCTCGGCGTGCGCGACGAGCGTGCCGATCGTGGCGCTGATCGTGGCTCCCGCCCCAACGGTGAGGTCGGGATCGAACAGCGCCTCGGATGCGAGCTGTTGCGCGGCTGCCGGCGACGACGCATACGCGCCAATCGCGGCAGCCAGGAGCACAGCTCGCACGAGCGACCTACCAGCGCAGCGCAACGCCGACGTTGCCGCGCCAGAAGGAGATGCCGGAGAGAAGGTTCGCGTTCACCAAACCTTCCTGATCGTCGACGACAGAACCATGATTGGAGCGCAGGATGCTTTGATCCACGCCCGCGAACTCGCTACCAGATACCTTGAAGTAGCGAAGGTCTGCGCGCAGGCCTAACTGGCCGAGGAACCCCATGAGGCCCGCGCCGATGTTCCACCCCGTGTCCGTCTTGTCCAGATCGATATTGCTGTCACCCGCAATCGAATCGCCGTGCATCTTGAACCAGCCGGGTCCACCGGAGACATACGGCTGGAATTGCCCGCCGGCCATCAGCGGCGCTGCGGCCATCAGGTTGAGCATGTAGCTGTTGATCGACGGCTCGTCGGCGATAAACGGCGCCGCATTCAGGATTGCCGGATTGAGGTTGAAATCCGGCGAGAAGTTCGTCTGGAACTCTCCGCCAATGACGCCGTGGTAGAGCCACCCGGCGGTGCCCGCAAAGTTGACGCTCGGATCGTCGGCGTCGTTCTCGAAATCGGAACCGAGAGATCCGGACAGAAGCCAGTGGCTCGCGATCGGGTACGGCGCGTCGTCCGGGTACGTCGCAGTGGTCGGCGGCGTGGTCGTCTGCTGCGCGGTAGCCACCGTCGTCGTCGTCGTTGTAGTTGTGGTCGTATCCTGTGCGGCGGCCACCGCGGGCAGCGTAATCACGCACGCCATGGCTCCGACCCATCGAGAGATCTTCATGTGTGTTCCCCTTTCAACATTTTTCGCAAACTCTTATCCATGAGCCGTAGCCTCGCGGCAGGGCGGACCTGACAAAGTGCGCCCGCACAGCGAAGCGCCGCGATGAGCTACTCGCTAGCTGCGACGCCGCAGCAGACGCATCCCTGCAGCGGCCGTGAGCGACAGGAGACCGATGAGGCCGATGATTGGCAGCGGGCTCGCCGTCTTCGGCAGTGGCGCCTGTGCAACCTGTCGTGGCGGTTCCGGCGGAGCCTGTTGAGCAGTGCTCGTCTGCGGCGTCGGTTCAGGCGCGGGCGCTGGCGGTGGCGCTGCTGCGACAGGTGCTTCCGGAAACGGCGCGGGCGGAGGCACTGCGGCGACCTCAGCTTCCGGCGCTGGCGCAGGCGGCGCGGCTGCCACGGGTTCTGCCGGTGCGACCGGCTCCGGTGCAGGGGCGGGTGTCGTTACTGCTGCAGCCGCCGCCGCGACAGGCGCGTCGCGGAACGAGGCGACCTCTACTTCAAACAGGTGCAGCTCGTGTCCAAGCGGATCGAAGCCACCGGTCGGCTCGCGCAATCCGCTCGTGCCGACGGCTCTCGTCTTCGCGCGTTTCTGCATCCCGGTGAGCTCGACACGGTGCCCGAGGAATGAGGCGACCTCTTTCTCGCGAGGACCAGTCAGCTCATACGCAGTCGGAAACCCTCCGGGTGCCGGCGGACATGTTCCCGTCGTCTCGACAACGCCGGGATTGGAGCCGGACGGCGTGACCGGGTGTGCATCGACGAGCATGTATTCGTTGCGCAAGCCGATCCCGGGACCGCGCGGACCGCTCTGACCGGGACCGTACATCTCGCGGAAGTCGGATTCGCGCATGACGCATCCGACCAGCGTGATCGAGTGCGCCTCATCATCTACAGCGTCGGTCTGTGCGGCGGCATTGCCTACCGGGATCATCACGCACAGCGCGGCGCCTCCAATTAGGTAACGAAGATCCATAGCTGTTCTCCTTCCCATCGCGGGCAATCAGCGGACTGCAATGTGAAGACCACAGCGGGCTGTGAGTGGCGTTGTGATCGGCGCGTGGCTCAGCGTGATCGCGCGAGTGGCTCAGCGCGTCGATACCGTTCGGCTCGGTGTGGAGCCGACTTCAGGCGGACTTCGTCGGTGGGTCCGCGCCTAGGCGGACGTTCGCTTCAACGCGTCATGCTGGACGGCAGAGATGCCAGCAGGTTCATGATGACCTCGTCATCCACTGGTTTGACGAGATGTGTGTTGAAACCGGCTTCTTTCGACTTTTGCCGATCCTCTTCCTGACCCCAGCCGGTCAACGCCACGATCATCAGACCCCTGCCCCACGGTTGCTCGCGAATGCGGCGACACACTTCATAGCCATCGATCCTCGGCAATCCGATGTCGAGCAGAATGGCATCAGGCAGAAGTCGCTCGGCAGCCTTGACAGCTTGATCGCCGTCGAGCGCGATATGGGTTTCGTGACCGCTGAGGCTCAACAACGTGGCGAGCCATTCCGCGGCATCCCTGTTGTCGTCGACGATCAACACGCGCCGCCGGACAACTGGCGACGCGTCGAGATGTTCCGGAGCGGCGGGCGACAGCGACTCGGGCACGTCGCGCAGTACGGGCAATCGAACGACGAACTCGCTGCCCCGACCCGGTCCGTCACTGTGCGCTTCCACGGTGCCGCCATGCATTTCCACGAGCGTCTTGACCAGCGTCAGGCCGATTCCGAGTCCGCTGCGTGAGCGCTCGAGGGACGACTCGACCTGCGTGAACATCTCGAAGATGCCCGCAAGGTGTTCAGCCGCGATGCCGACACCGGTGTCTTTCACGCGGATGACGACCTGCGCGCCTTCTCGTTCGACGGCCACTGAAATGCGTCCACCGACATCGGTGAACTTATGCGCGTTGTTCAGAAGATTGCCGACAACCTGCGCCAGCCGCGTCGGGTCGGCATTGAGATAGACGGGCTCGGACGGCAAGCTCACCGTCAGCTCCTGGTCCATGCTTCGATACTGAGCGCGACTGGCTTCGACCGCCTGATCGATGATGCGCGTCAGTTCAACCCGCTCGGGGCGGAGTGCGATCTTGCCGCGGCTGATGCGGCTCACGTCGAGGAGATCATCGACGAGACGAATGATCTGGCCGACCTGCCGTTCCAGCATTTCCGACGCCGAATCCACTGCTGTTTCATCGCGGCGCCCAAGGCTGAGCGCGCGGACCGCATTGCTGATGGGCGCCAGTGGATTCCGCAGTTCGTGCGCCAGCATCGCGAGAAACTCGTTCTTCCGTCGATCAGCGTCCGACAGCTCCGCTACCACTCGGCGCAGGTCGTCCTCCAGTCGCCTTCGCTCGGTGACGTCCTGACTGACCGTCGCGAAGGCAACAGGCCGTCCATCAGCGCCGGGCAACGTCAACACCTTGTACGCCATCCAGCGGGGCGCTCCGGTCTTGAAGTGCCGAAAGCGGACCTCAACCTCACCGTGGCCGTTCCGCAGGACCGACGGAAAAAACTCGTGCATCATGCGGTCTTGATCTTCAGAGAAGAAGAAAGACGCGACAGGCATCCGACGTGCCTGCTCGATGTCGTCGAGCCCGACCATCTTCAACCCGGCGCGGTTGACGAAGAACGGAACGCCGTCCAGGTCACACATGCCGATGAAGTCGGTGCTGTTTTCGATGACAGTCACGAATTTCTCGCGTTCGGCTTCAATCCGCTTGCGTTCCGTGACATCGCGAGCAATCTTCGATGCGCCGATGACGACGCCACTCGCGTCTCGGATCGGCGAGATTGTGAGCGACACCTGAACGCGCTGACCGTCGGACCGGACGCGCTCGGTTTCAACGTGGTCGATGCGCTTCCCCGCTTTCAAGCTCGCGACGATGTCGTCTTCCTCCGCGAGGCGCTCCGGCGGAATGACGAGGGAGATATGCCGGCCGATGGCCTGTTCGGCGCTGTATCCGAACAGCCGTTCGGCCCCGGCGTTCCAGCTCTGAATGATGCCGTCGAGTGACTTGCTGACGATCGCGTCGTCGGACGATTCGACGATCGACGCGAGCAGGCGGGCGGTCAAGAGCTGACTTGTCTTGTCTGCCTGCGCCTTCCGCGCCGACTCGCCCAATCCAATGATGATGCCGCACGTAAAGAGGTATGCCACCAGGCCGACCGTGTTTCCCACGGCGAGCACGTCTCCGAGGCTGCCAAGACTGAGGCTGCGTCTGGGCGAAATGAAGAGATACTCACAGGCCACGTAGCCGAGCAGGCTCACGAGGACAGCAGGACGATAGCCGCCAAGCCGCGACGCAACGGCGACGGCGCCGAACAGCGTGACGAGCGGCAACGCGTCGCCCATCAGCGGATCGAGCAGCCAGCGCAGAAGCACGGCGGCTGCGAGCGCAGCCATCGACAGCACGTAAGACACGACAGGGTCTTTCACTTTTCCCTTACGGCGGGCGGCATGCGAGCGCACCACCAAACGCGCCAATGGAGCGGGGGTTTTTCAGATTACATGAAATCACTATCGATCGCATGGCACGGGACGGCCCGCGAGGAGGTCACACGTGCTCGCCTACCGCTTCGACGGCACCAGGAGACGGCCGGCGACGCAGCGCGCGCCACCGGGGACGCAGGACGCGGTTCCACCACATGACTGCGCCGGTGACGAACATGACCGCGGGGGCAAGTCCGAAGAATGCCCACGTCGCCTTCGTCGCCTGATCGCAGAGCCCTGGACCACTGCACGGAATGCCAATGCCGTTGATGCGCCCGAAGTGAAGGTATGCGAGCCAGTAGATCACCTGATCGCTGATGCGCGACGCGTCCGGGTCGGTGACGGGGTCGAGGCGATCGGCGAGCGACTGGAACATCGCGGGAAATCCGAAGTATGCGCCGCTCAACGCAAACACGACCGTGAAGGCGAACGTCCAGAAGCCGATCATGCTATGCAGGTGCCAGAACGTCCGCTGCCACCCCACACCACGCGGCAGCGTGAGACTTCGGCGCCACGTCTTGATGCCCGGCCACCAGATCACCAGGCCGGTCGCGGCAACCGCGAGTATCGCGAATGCGCCGACGCCGTTTACGGTCCGCCCTGTTTCTCCGGCTAGCAGGTTGTCGTGCAGGTCGAGGAGCCAGGACGTTGCGCGCATCACACCCGGCGAGGCCACGAAAAGCTCGTTCCGATAGACGAGCACACTGCCCGTCACGCTGATCATGAAGATGTACAGCCCGATGGCGATGCCGCTCCACAGGTGCACCTGAAACAGTGCCCGTCGCAGCCAGATCTTCTGCGGCTGTCGAACCCACCGCTGCCACATCGTGGCCCCGAGACTACCATTGGGTGAGCCCTTTGAACCCATGAATGTCGTCAGCGTCTCGTGGGCAGACCATCTCGTTTTCGGCGACGAAGATGGCCGTCTCGACACGCCCGAGAAGCTCGCCCGCCGGATGCGTGTGTGGCACGACGAGCTCGGCGCGCGCACCCTGCACTGGCGCGTGCTGCGGACGCGCATCGCGGGACGGTTCCACGCCGCACGCGGCCATCGGCATCCCTCGCTGACCGCATCTCGATCGCTGACCTGGGACGACTTTGCGGAGGTGCCGACTCTTGCACACGATGCAGGGCTCGAAGCGTGGCTGTACGTCACCGTGTTCGACGATGGATGGCCGCTCGCGTCGGCACGAGAGCGCGCGCGGAGTCACCACAACGCGATGCACGGCCAGCAGGTGGCATGGCGGAGCGAGCTGACGCGCACGCATCCGGAGTGGCTCGTCGTCGATCGGACGGGTCGGACACGCCAGCCCGGTGTCGTGTCACTGGCGTATCCGGAAGCGAGGCGCGCGTTGATCGATCGCTGGGTCGGGCTCGTGGCGCTGACGCAATTCGACGGGCTCTTCCTCTGCTTCCGCTCGCAGTCACGGCCGGCTGATCGCGGCGATCAGTTCGGGTTCAATGAGCCGGTGCGTGCCGACTTCCGGGCTCGATACGGCATCGACATCTCGCGTCATGAATTCGATCTTCGAGCCTGGCGCGATCTGCTCGGCGAGTACATCACGATGCTCCTGACGGAACTTCGCGACGAACTGAAGCGACGGGGACTAGCGGACCGCCGGATTGGCGTCGGCGTCGTCCGCGGCGACGTGCTCGGACCCCCGCTCGGGAACACGACGCTTGACTGGCGCAACTGGATTTCTCACGGCCTCGTCGACCATCTGATCGTCGACCAGAACTCCTCGCAGTGTCCGTCGATGTGGCATCAGCTCTGGCCGATGCACCGGGGCACCGGCTACGTTCAGAACTATCTCGACGGGCACGGCCTTCCGGAGCTGGCGGATCATCTGCGAACCACGTACGCACCCGCCGTCGAGGGGAGCGCCACGCAGTTGTTCGTTGCCCGTCAGTGGTCTCAGCGGTGCGCCGATGAGGAGCGCGAGCTCTGCGCGATTCCCGGTGTCGCTGGTCTCGTCTTCAGTTCCTTCCGGCACGACAACCCAGCTGCGATCGCGCGAGGCGACTGGCGAGCTGGTGCATCGCGCCAACGATCCTCAATGAGCGGCTCACGAACTCTTTCAAGGTGAGCGGCGGCTATCGACGAAAACAACAGGCTCGTGCAGCCGAGCGGCGGGGCTTCCCTCTTGCCTCTCTGAGCGGTGACAGCGATCGGATCCGGTCGCCGTGATTCTGGAGGCTTCCATGTCAACAGTCGCTCGGATGATGACCGTCAGCACGATCGTGGCGTTGTTCGCTGCTCCAGCGCGCAGCCAGAATTTCTCAGAGCTGCGAACCTTCACGGTAACCGAGACCCCGCGAGCCACTGTCACCGCTTCTCAGCCGTGGTGGGTCTACGAACGTGCGATCGACCGGCAGCACACAGATGCCGCGGTCGCTGCGCAGCTCGAAGCGCGGGGCTTCAGGCGTGATGACGCCCATCCAGATATGTACGTCACGACGCATCGAACCGTCGAGACAGAGTTCTGGGGTTACGGGTGGTCTGGTTGGGGAGATGACGACTGGGGCGATTACGGGTACGGTTCGGAGTACCTCGATTCGACAGTCGCCAGCACCCTGTTCATCGACGTCACGAGCGCGGACACGGGCGAACTGCTGTGGCGTGGCATCGGTATGCGCCACATGCATATCACGTCGAGTCCGAAGCATCGTCTCGAGCGCATCAACAAGGAAGTGAGGAAGGTATTTAAGGACTACCCGTTCGGGACGGTAGCGACGAGCGGGCGTGCGGCGCCGCAGCCGACCGACCGGTGAAGTGGCGGACGATTTGGGCAGAGGCAATCGAATGCTCGGGCATCGCGCCAACAGTCCTCGAGGAGCGGCTCACGAACTCTTTGAGGTGAGCGGCACTCCAGCGATCAAAACGACAGGTTCTTGCGCTCGAGCCACAGGGCGTCCCTCTTGCCTCTGTGAATGGTGAACAGCGATCGGATTCGGTCGCCGTGAACCCCTGGAGGGTCCCATGGAAATTGTTGCTCGCGTCATTACCGTCAGCACGGCGGTGATGCTGCTCTCCGCTCCAGCTTTCGCACAGAAGGTCACCTACGACATCAACCGCAGCGCGAATTTTTCGCAGGTCCGAACCTTCTCGATAAAAGAGACGCCACCCGCCGATCCGACAGCGTCAAAGACGACGGCCTACGACAGTCCGATCGTCCGTCAGAACACCAATGCGGCGGTCGCCGCTCAGCTCGAAGCGCGGGGCTTGAGGCGTGATGACGTGCATCCGGATGTGTACATCACGACGCATCGAACGTTTCAGACGGAGTACTACGGCTGGGGGTGGCCAGGTTGGGGATATGGATATGGATATGGATATGGATACTGGGGCGCCGGCTACGGTTCGTACTATCTCGAGCCGATCGTCGTCGGCACGCTGGTCGTCGATATGACGGACGCGGAGACTGGCGAACTCATGTGGCGCGGCCTGGCTGAGCGCGATATGCACCCCACGTCGAAACCGGAACGTCGCCTCAAGCGCATTAACAAAGAGGTGTACAAGATATTCAAGAAATATCCTTACGGAACCGTGGCGACGAGTGGTAGCGAGATACCGACACCGACGGATCGGTAAGACAGCTATGGGGGGTCCGCCTGTAGGCGGACCAATCGCGTAGCGAAGCGATCGGCGGGCGGTCGAGGCCGCGTTCCCGGCGGACCAGTATGGTAGGCTCCGCCGCATGATCCGCCGCGATTTCTTCAAGACGCCGCTGGCGCTCGCGGGGTTGACGCTGCGCCAGCCTGCCGAGGCGGCAGCCGCTGGCGAAGAACTGGCCAAGGCGCCGGACCTGACGCGCTCGGTCGCTGCGTTCATCGTCGACACGAAATACGAAGACATTCCCGAAGACGTCGTCGCGCTCGGGAAGAAGACGCTGCTCGACGGCTTCGGCCTCGCGCTGGCGGGTTCCGCGTCGGTGGTCGCACCGGTCGTGAGGCAGTACATCAGCACGCTCGGTTTGGCGCGGAAATCGGCGACGGTCGTCGGCACCAGCTTGAAGGTGCCTGCGCGGTTCGCGGCGTTCGCCAACGGCATGTCGATTCACGCGGATGATTACGACGACACCGGGTCCGCGCTGCACGTCGCCGCGCCGATCCTCCCGCCTGCATTCGCGCTCTGCGAAGAGGGACGCCGCAGCGGCAGGGACCTGATGCTCGCCTTCCATGTCGGCGTCGAAGCGGCGAGCAAGATCGGCGACGCGATCTTCCCCCGCCACGACCGGGAAGGGTTTCACACGACGGGCACCATCGGCTCGTTCGGCAGCGCCGCCGCATGCGCGAAGCTGCGCGGACTCAATGCCGAGCAGACCGCCTACGCGCTCGGGATAGCTGCGTCGCAGGCCGGCGGCATCCGGCGCAACTTTGGCTCGATGACGAAGGCATTCCACGCCGGACACGCCGCGGAGAACGGATCGGTCGCCGCCGATCTCGCCTCGCTCGGCTTCACGGCCGCCGGCGACGTGCTCGAGACCCCGCTCGGATTTTTCCAGGCCGCAGGCGGCGGGTTCGATCCGTCCGCCATCGTCAATCGTCTCGGTCGGCCGTGGATGTTCGCCTCGCCGGGCGATCTGATTAAACGGTTCCCGTGCGGCACCATCCAGCAACCCGTGATGGATGCCACGCTTCGCCTGATCGCACAGCATGCGATCAATGCGGTTGACGTCGACCGAGTCGAAGTGGGCGGGAACCAGAGCAACGTCAACACACTGTTCCGTCATCGGCCGACGACAGGCCTTGAAGCGAAGTTCAGCATGGAGTTCGCCGTCGCGATTCTGCTCGTCGACGGCAAAGCAGGGTTGGGACAGTTCACCGACTCGTCGGTCGGACGCGCCGAAGTCCAGGACATGATCGGCCGCGTCCGGTTCCACGCCGACCCGGAGTTCGACACGCTCGGCCGGGAGGGCGCCTTCCAGGCGGTACTCGAAGAGCCGATGATCATCCGGATTCACATGAAGGATGGCCGTGTCCTGTCGACCCGCACGGAACCGGCGAAAGGCAGCCCGAAGAATCCGATGACCTACGACGAGGTCGCCGACAAATTCAGAACCAACGCGGCGTTCGCCAAGTGGCCCGCGGCAAAAATGGAGTCGATCATCAGACAAGTCGGCACGCTGGAGCGCGCCACCACTCTCACGGCGCTGACCGCAGCCCTAGGGATGTAAGGCAGCCATCCTCGTCCGGAGTTCGTTACAATCCGCACGGGAGAGATTTCATGAAGCTTGCGATGCGAAAGACAACTTTCCTTGTCATCGGCTTAATCGGGATGTGCGGCGTCATGTGCGCTGTCGTCACCGCACAGCGGTCGTCGGCGCCGCCACAGCCACATGCCGATCGGCTGCCCACCATCAGCGCACCGCGCCCGAACCGCGGCACGCTCGTGGAGAAGCCCGCCACAGCGATGCCCATCGTCCCGGCCGGTTTCACGGTGAGCGTGTACGCCGAGATGCGAGCGCCCCGGATGATGGTGTACGCGCCGAACGGTGACCTGTTTGTCAGCTCACCCGCGACCAACACCATCACCGTTCTTCGCGACGCGAACAACGACGGGGTGTTCGAGGCGCGCGGCGTATACGCCGGCACACCTCCAGCGAATCCCCCGGCTCCCCCTCCTGCTGGTCAGCGCCCGGCGGCACCACCTCCTCCCGGGCAGCCGGTGAATCCTGACGTCAACGGGGAACGCCTTGGCGCTTCGGCGCCGGCGTGCACACCCCCGCCGCCGTTCAACAATCGCGGCCCGGGCACCGTTGCGGCACCGTTCGGGCTGGCATTCCACGACGGCTACCTGTATGTCGGCAACACGGGCTCGCTCGTGCGATTCAAGTACACCAATGGCGATCTGAAGGCGCAGGGCGAACCGGAGAAGCTGCTCGACCTGCCGACGGGCGGGCACTCGACCCGCAATGTGATCTTCAACCGCGCGGGAACGAAGATGTACGTCTCCGTTGGGTCGCAATCGAACAACAACGCGGGTGAAGACTGCCGGCGCGCGGCCATCCTCGAATTCAATCCCGACGGATCCGGTTATCGAGTGTTCGCGTCCGGGATCCGCAATCCGGTCGGCCTCACGTTGCAGCCAGGCACCGACATCATATGGACGGCGATGAACGAGCGCGACAATCTCGGTGACGACCTCGTTCCCGACTACGCGACCTCGGTGAAGGACGGCGGCTTCTACGGATGGCCGTATTCCTACATCGGGTCTAACTATGACCCGCGCTACGTCGGCGCATTCCCGGACCTGGTCAAGCGCGCGATCGTCCCCGACGTCTTGTTCCCGGCGCACTCCGCCGCGCTCGGCATCACCTTCTATACAGCGACGCAGTTTCCGCAGCGCTTTCGCAACGGAGCATTCGTGGCGCTGCACGGCTCGTGGAACCGAGCGATGGCGTCGGGTTATCGCGTCGCGTTTTTCCCGATGACCAATGGCAAGCCCGGTCCGCTCGAGGACTTCATGACCGGGTTCATCATCAACGACGGCGAGGGCGGCGCGCCGCTCGAGCGTTGGGGCCGTCCGGTTGGGGTGACCGTTGCCGCCGACGGCAGTCTGTTGGTCTCTGACGACGGCAGTAACAAGATCTGGAAGATCAAAGCGGCGGCGAGGTAGCAACTACCCGTCTCTGCGCGACCGGGGCGGGCACGAAGAACACGAAGGCTGGCCAAACCTCGTGAATCTTCGTGCCTGTCGCGAGGGTCGATAGAAATCCTGCAAATTAACGTTGGTCGATTGAGGCTCGGTGCGCGTCTTGCACCAACGGCTTCCGTGGCGCGTTCGGCGACGAAGAGGCGACGCTCGGATCCGATGGCCGTGAGGGCATCAAGATCGCCGCGCAATCTGATTCGCGAAACGTCCCGTTTCGAACAACCGGACCCACCAAACCTGCAGCGCCTCAGTCCTCGGCGAGAACTCGAAGAGCGCGGCATGGCTGAAATCCAGGATCGATTCCTCGGCGCAGGAGCGATTGCGCGTAAGCGCGATGCAACCACGCGGCGGAAGCGATAAACGTAATCCCACCGACGTAAACCTGCAGTCGATAAACCGAATATTCGGGATACACACCGCGGCGCTCGCTGCCGCGCTTGAATGCAGCACCTTCGTGCCGGATCTGTCTCGCGCTTCGTGATCGTCGTAACCCACCGTCAGGCTTTCGTGGTTACGGGCGGAACAACCGATTGATTTTGAGAATCAGCGCGCGGCCGGACAGTTCCGGAAAGCGGCGCGCGAGCGTGTCTCTCTCCTCGTTGTAGACGACGAAGAATTCACTGCCCGGACGGTATTCCCATCGGAGCCGCACGTTGGCGCTGACGGAGTGGCTGCTCGAGTTGTACTGCAGCAGGGCGCTCGTAAACATCATCGGGGTCATCGTGTAGGTGACACGTGAGCCGACAAGCTGACTGGTGAAGGAGCCTTCCTTCAAATCGACCACGTTGAGCAGATACGCAGGCTCGAGCGACAGACGCGATCCTGCGTTCATCCGGCCGCGGCTCAAACTGAGCGTCGTCTTGTGGCCGCTGTAGAAGCTGCCGCGATCCAGCGCGAACTGGCCGCTGACCTTGCGACGCTGTCCGAGGTTCATCTGAACGTGCACGTTGTCGAATTGGTACGCGCCGATCGGGAGCGTGATGTCCGGCGCGATCTCAAACGGACGCGGCAGAAATTCGTAGCTGTCGGTCACGCTGACGCTGAGGCGATCGTTGTTCTGGAATTCGATCGCGAACTCGCCGTTCGACTCGCGCGTCTCGAGATGTCCCCTGCCGTTGGTGATGTAGTCGATGGATCCCTGATAGAAGAACTTCCGCACCGACGCGATCGCTTTCGGGCGTGGGCTGAACCGGGCCAGAGCCGTGCTGCGACGCATATCGCGGCGCCGCAGGAACCCAACTTCCGGATTGAAATCGTCGCCGACCGCGATGTGCTCCAGCTGCGCACCGTACCGATCGCCGTTGTAATCGAGCTGCCCGCGATAGCTGATGTCGTTGCCCGTACGGCCGTCGGTGCGCGAGCGTGCCCAGTACGTGTTGATGTTCAGATTGTCGTAAAAGCCGAACGTCCCATCGAAACCGTAGACGCCGTTCGTGCCGCTGCCGCTCTGCCCGACGGACCGGCCCGTCAGCAGCAAACCGAGATTGCTGCGCCGGAGCAGATCCCGTTTGAGACGCACGACAGAAAAATTCGTCGATCGGACTCCCCGTTCGTCCCCGGTCTGCATGTCAACGAGACCTAGGCTGTAACGCCCGACTCGGCCCGTCGTTCGGCCGCCCGCGATGATCGGGACGGGCTGTCCATCGTTCAGACCGACCCGGCGGCTGTAGAAGAGAATTGGCACATCGCTGTTCTGGGCGGAGAAGCCACCCGCCGCGGCGCCGCCGAACGCGAAGAGTCCCTGGTTCTCGAGGAAGAAGTCGCGTTTCTCGGGGAAGAACACGCTGAAGCGGGTGAGGTTGACCTGCTGCTCGTCGGCCTCGACCTGCGCAAAGTCGGTGTTGTAAGTGAAGTCCGCCGTCAGGTTCTGCGTCAATCCGTACTTCACGTCGAGGCCGACGTCACCGCTCACGTCGTTCCTCACGGCCGACGCGCGATTCGTTGTGACGTCGGAAATCGCATAGGGCTTCAGCTCGAGGTTTCTCGAACCCGATGGAACTTCGAGTCCGACCACGGTCGCTTCGACCGATCCCTGGTAGAGCGCCGACTGCCCGCGTGCGGCCGGAACGCGCGTCACGTAGGAGATCTCGTTCTTCCATCGGTTTGTGCGAAACGCGTTGAAGCCCCAGACCTGCGCGCGGCCGGGTCGATAGCGGAGCGACTTGAACGGAACGGCAATTTCGACCGTCCAGCCGCCTTCGAACCGCCCTGCTCGCACCTCCCAGACCGTATTCCAGTCGCCGTTCCACTGCCGCTCGTTGGTGACCTGTCCGTCCTGACGTGCACCGAGCGCGTTGGTGACGAAGTTGACCGAATTGCGGCGATCGTAAAAGGTGTCGAACATGAAGGTGACGATGTCGTTGCCCTGCCACATGTTCGGACCATCGCGCCGCATCTCGTTCGCGATCATCTGGGTCGGTTCGCTCTCCCAGCACCGGAACGACACGTAGACGTTGTCGTTGTCGAACGCGAGCCAGACTTCGGTCTTCTCCGTGGCGGGCTCACCCTCCCGCGGCTCCTGCTGAATGAAATCTGAAATCGGCGACACGCTGCTGTAGAGCGGCTCGTCGAGGGCGCCGTCGATTCGCAGTGGCGCCGCTACGCGAACAGCGCGAATCGTTGCGCGGCCGGAGTCATCACGGGTAATGACCGCCGGAGCGATGGGCGGCGCCGGCCCATCGAAATCAGCCGGAAGGACGAACGCGGATGGCGCTCCTGCCGCCGGTCCTGGCAGCGGTCCTTCGTCCTGACCGGCATGCACGATCGGGACAGTGACCAGAATGAAGGTGCCGGCCAGCCACCAGAGCTTTCGAAACACGAGCACGCTATTTTAGTGGGGCTTCCGTTGAAATGCTCATTGCCTCTCGACGTTGGGCCGCCGCAGCGTGGCGCGCGAAGGCGACTATAATCCGCGCCATGAAAAGACGCCTGCTGGTCGCGCTCACGCTGGCATCGACGCTCGTGGCTACCGCGGCATCCGCGCAGCTCGCACCGTATAACGATGCTGGCGCCACGATGGGCCACTGGCATATCGCCGCGAAAGACGTTGAAGCGAACAAGAAGATGTTCCTCGCCATGGGCGGCAAGCTGTACATGCCGGGCGGACAGCCGCTGATTGGATTTCCGGGCCTCTACATCAGCCTGATCCTCAACGGCGAAACGGGTGAGGGCGGCACCAGCGGCTCCGTCGTCAACCACGTCGGCTTCTTTGTCGACAACGTGCAGAAGCGCACGGCGGAATGGAAGGCCGCGGGGGTCAAGGTGTTGCCTGGCAACGCGCTTCCTGGCGGCGGCACCCGGCAGGACCAGGCATTTGTCGAAACACCCGACGGCGTTCGCATGGAAATCCAGGAAGACAAGATGCAGACGGTCCCGATTCGAAACGGTCACATCCACCTGACGGTGCCGAAGGCCGACATCCCGAAGGCCGTGGACTGGTACGCGCGCGTGTTCGGCGGTCAAAAGACGACGCGCAACGATGCGCCGGTGGTGGACGTGCCCGGCGTGCAGCTCCGTTTCAATGCGGCCGACAAGCCGCAGGTGCCGACGCGACACCGTGCGCTCGATCACTTCGGCTTCGACGTCAAGGACCATGCGGCGTTCGTGAAGCGCCTCGAAGGGATGGGCATCACGCTCGATCAACCCGTCGGCAAAGGGTCGACAGGAAACACGATCACCTACATCACCGATCCCTGGGGAACGCGCATCGAGATCGTGCAGCGGCTGCCGGTCGGCGCCGCGGTGACGCAAACGGCCTCCGCGAACTGACCAGCCTGCCAATTGGATGCGGAGGCTCCGCGTTGCTTCTCGCCGCAATTGGGATTTATGGATTAGTGGCCTACTCGGTTCAACAGCGGACGCAGGAAATCGGTATACGCATGGCGCTCGGAGCTGACTCCAGGTGTGCGGAACATGATCGTCCGTCAAGGGATGACCGTGGCGGTGCTGCGCGTGGCGATCGGACTAGCGTCCGCATTCGGCCTCACGCGGATCGAGTTGATCCTGCGATTGCGCTCCGAGCCGAATAGGCTCAGACCGCCATCGGGGCGTCAACGCCGGCCCACAGATTCATCGTGTTCAATTCTTCGCGTCCGCATGCTTTCAGATACCCAAACAGCTGCGTGCGATAAGCCGCGTAACCGCACAGGACGGTGTTGACGAGGAACGCGCCGCGTGTTGTCTTGCGTCCAAACATTTCGATCTCGACCCTGAAGTCCGCGTCGGACATGGCGCCGAGGCTCGAGGCGTACGTTTCACGCTGTGCGGCGATTGCCGCGAGCGTCTGATCGAAGTCGCGCGACTCGGCGGCTTGTGTCGCGGCACCCCAGGCAGCCGCGTCGAAGGCACCTCCCTTTGCCGCCTCGACCATGGCTGGTCCCATGACGCTGAGATACCTCAGGAGTTCCAGCGTGCTGCGTTGTTTCCCCGTCGGCCGGTAGTCCAGCTTTGCGCGATCGATCTTGCCGGCGAGATGCAGCAGGATGTGCACTTCGTGCTGGAGCGATCCAATCAGTTCGGACTTGGTGAGTACCATCTGTCTGGCCTCCGTCTGGCGACTCGAAATGATGCGTGAACCATCCTTTATAGCGGAACCCGTATCGCAATTCACGCTCAAAGGTACGGTCTGACGGCTATTCGGGTGTATAAGAGTGCCCACCGAGGAGGACCGCCATGGTCGATGAGACACGACGCAAGATCCTGAAGACCGGCGCCGCCGCAGCCGCCATGGCCGCAGTGCCGCCCGTCCTCGCACAGCAGACCAACCAGGCTGCACCTGCCGGCAAGTTTTACGAGCGCGGCAAGGTACGCATCCATTACCAGGAATGGGGTTCGGGCTTCCCGTTGTTGCTCATCTCCGGCGGCGGCCTCGGCGGGTCCACGATCGGCGGCCTGACGAATCCGTTCGATGCGCCGGGCGAGTTCAAGGGCGAATACCGCTGCATCGGCGCCGACCTTCGCACCGCCAACAACGGGCAGTCGAGCGGACCGCTCGAAATCGATCGGCCGTGGGACATGTTCAGCGACGACCAAATCGGCCTGATGGATCACCTTCGGATCGACAAGTTCATGGTGATGGGTTTCTGCATCGGCGGTCCGCTGATCTGGAACCTCCTCGAACGTGCGCCCAACCGCGTTGTCGCCGCCGTCCTCGCGCAGCCGAGTGGCTGCCGCGTCGAGAATCCGACGTTGACGTTCGACACGAACATGCAGGGGTGGGGACCGGATTACGTGAAGCGTCACCCCGACGTGACGATGGCGCAGGTGGAGCAGTTCCTGACCAAGATGTACAAGAATCCCGCGGACTTCGTCTGGTCGGTGTCGCGCGACTTCGTGAAGCAGTGCAAGACGCCGGTGCTGATCCTGCCGGACGACATCCCGGCGCACCCCTACAAGGTCGCGATGGAAGCGGCGATGCTCGCGCCGAACGCCGAGGTCAGCATGTTCCCGTGGAAGGAACCGAAGGAACGGATTCCGCTCGCGGTTCGGCAGATCCGCTCGTTCCTGCGTGCCCATCGGACGACAACCGCGACCGCGTAATGCGCGCTGCCTTCGTCGTTCTGCTAGCGCTGGCGTGGGCATCACCCGCGTCAGCGCAGCTCCTGGCGGCTAAGGACGGTCCGGTCGTCTACGGACATCACCACCTCAACGTCACGAGCATCGAGGCGCAGAAGAAGTTCTGGATCGACACGCTGGGCGGCAGATCAATCAAAGTCGGCACGAGCCCGAACGAGATCGTGATGTTCCCCAACGTCCTGATCTTCTTGCGCGAACAGAAGCCCACCGGCGGGACAAAGGGGACGACGGTCAATCACATCGCGTTCGCGGTGAAGGACGTGCGCCAGATGCGAGACAAGGCGAGGGCGGCGGGATATCCCATCGTCACGCGCGAGGAGGCCGGCGCCGGCGACGTCGTCACCGACGACATCTCGTTCAACAAGGAGCAGGGCAGCTACTCGGCGTTCGTGATGGGGCCCGACGACATCAAGGTGCAGTTCTTCGAAGTGAGGAGCAACCCCGCTCCGGTCGCGCTGCATCACGTCCACTTCGCGGGACCCGCGAGCGAAATGCGCGACTGGTACGTGAAGGTCTTCGGGGCGAAGGCCGGAACACGCGGCGTCTACAACACGGCCAACCTGCCGGGCGTCGATCTCTCATTCGGACAGTCGGCCACGTCTGTGACGGGTACTCGTGGCCGCGTGCTCGACCACATCGGCTTCGAGGTGAAGAACCTCGAGGCGTTCTGCACGAAGCTCGAAACCGAGGGCGTGAAGATCGATCGGCCCTACACGAAGGTTCCGGCGCTCAACATCGCGATCGCGTTCATCTACGACCCTTGGGGCACCTACATCGAGCTGACGGAGGGACTCGACAAGGTTCAGTGAACCATCCGTGCAAATCGCGGCGGCGTGCACACCTTTTTATCGAGTGTGCAACGCCGCCAGGTCTCCGACCCCTCCGCGCTACCTATGAATCGTGATATTGCCGTTCACGGCGCCTGATCCCCCGGTGAATCCCACACCGGCAACGCTGTAGGTATCGGCAGGCGCATTAGTCCCCTGGCCGTTGTCCTGCACTGTCACGGTGAACATGCAGGGCGTTGCTGGTGCACTTTCATTCCGGCAGTACCCGGAAAATGTTGCCGTGCTGCCGGCCACCGCAAGATCCGTGAACGCGATGCTATGGACGATCTCACCGGTGACCTTGTTGACGTACTGCCACTCACCCGAAATCGTGCCGCCGGCGACCTTGCGTTGGACGACGAAGCCGAACCTCGAATCCGGACTGCTCACGCCTCCTCCCCCTGTCACCTTCGCGGCTTCCGTTGGAACCGGCTCCGGGGAACCCAGATCCGAATAGAACGGCTCAAGGAAAGCCTCGGATGAAAGGTTGGAATCCACCGCGACTATCGTTTTGCCCCGGTCTGTGAATGCGCCGGATGGCGTCTGGATTCGCGCCTCGTAGGTAGTCGTAATGCCAAACGACTGCAGTGCTCCCGCGCAGAAACCAAGGCCAGTCGACAGATTACCCGGGTCGGTCAGTTGCTTGGTGCCCGTGATGACTGTAGATCCCGACGTGATGACAAAGCTGGCTGAGAAGCTCGTTACAGGCTCCGCCTGCGCGAGGGGAAATGGTTGCGGTCCGATGGTTGCCACGCCCGTTTCGGTGAAGGTGCCAGGATACGGTCCGGTGGCGAGACCGCTCACCGTGAAGCTAATCGTCGAATTGCCTGCGGGATTGCAGTCCGCGGTAATCTGCAGCTGCGAACGATCCGCGGCCAATAGTTCACCATACAGTGTCTGGGCGCTCGCCGATGTTGCAGTGGCAACGAACAACATCAAGGCGCCAATCGTGAAAAGTCGCATGGCGTTCTCCTCTCTGAACACAGAAGAGGAACGCGTCGAATTGATGTGAATCCCGCAAGCACCGCGTTCGAGTCACACGGTGACTCAAGACGTCGGTCCGTCTACGACGGTCGCGAAGACGTCGCTTCGTGGTGAATTCTGGCGACGCTTGGGCGGGCGTCCAAAAAGCGTGCAGCCCACCCGCGTGATCCGGGTTATACGTCCCCGGCATGGGGACGCGCCCTTCCCGCTGCCCATATTGCGCATCCGCCAACATCAGCGTCATCAGGACTGACGCGGCTGGCCGCGTGGGCGTCTGTCAGTGCGCGCACTGCTCGAAGCAGTGGATGCAGAGCCTGCCGGAACGTCGATTCGTCACCGATCGCCGTTCGGGCGCGCCAGATCGAAGGACGCAAACCGACCGGCGCCGGCAACCCAACTCCCGGTAGTTCAACTCTTCAGGATTGAGTTGACTTCTCGGCGGTCCGACAATCCAAGTGCGTATGCTGCTCGATCTTCGTCACGCGGTTCTTGTCAACGAACCGCCGGTCTCTGGGTTCTATGGGCTTCCCGCACGCAGCGCAGATGACGGTCGTCGGTTTTCTGAAGAACATGTCGGCCTCCCCGAAGCTTAGTCGAAACCGAGCAGTCGGCTTGCCACAGCCTCGGCGATCAACTGCGCAACGTCCGTCTGGACGGATAGGTTGTCCGCGCAGTCGCGTTCATACGCCTCCGCCCAGATGTGCGTGGCGTCCGCAGCGTCGATCAGCTGAATCGTGATTCGAATGCGGTTCCCGGCATGGCGGACGCGGCCTTCTACGACGTAGTCCACCTGCAGGACATCGCGGACGCCTTCGATCGGTCCGCCCGCGTACTGAAGCTGGCCGACGGCGACTCGGGACATAACTCCGATAGACGGCGCGCAGCGATGCGTGATCTGCGCGATCGTCTCCTCGGTCAACCCGTCGGTGAACCCGTCTGGCTCCGGCTGACTGGTGATCGTCGAAAACGGGAGCACGGCCAATCGCATCCGAGGGCTAGTCGCGGTGTCCCGCCCGTCGTCGGCAGTCGGCACCGCACCGACAAACCGGTAGCCGCGGCGATGAAGCGTTTCGATGTACCGCGGAGCGTCGGCCGAATCGCCCAACGCGCGGCGCAGCCGCCGCACGGCGGCGTTGATGCTGTGCTCGAAGTCGACGTGTGTGTCGGACGGCCAGAGTCGCGCGCGAAGCTCTTCGCGTCCTAACACCTCGCCTGGGCGCTCCAACAGTCCTTCCAGGAGGCGGAAGGGCTGGCCCTGTAGGACAATTCGCGCACTACCCTTGTAAAGTTCTCCCGACCGCAGGTCGACACGATAGGGTCCGAATGAGACAATTTTCGATTGCTGTACGGTGGCCATTTTCGCGTGATCTCAATGGTATTCAGCTAAATTTCGTCGAGAACTTCTTGCTAATCGCCACTTCAAACGATCGATTGTCACACTTTATGTTTGACTGCAATTCACGTCAAATGACATATTGCATGGGTGACAATTTCCCTCCCAAAGCGTCAGGAACGGCGGCAGCCGGTCTACCGCGAGATTGCCGATGCCATCGGCCGTGAAATCAAGGCCGGTCGTCTCAAACCGGGGCAAAGGCTGCCCACGCAGCGCGAGTTGGCCACGCAACTCGGCGTAACGCTCACCACCGTGACGCGTGCGTATGCCGAAGCCGATCGCCGCGGGCTCGTACGGGGTGAAGTTGGTCGAGGCACGTATGCGCGCTCGGGCGATCTCGAACTCCATCCCAGCGTCACACCGGAGGGACCGATCAGTCTTGCGACGAACACATTGTTGCCGGTGGAGCACATCGACGCGCTCGCCGATCAACTGGCGGCTTGCGCTCCCCGAGGCGGCGCGACCGCGGTGTTCGAATATCAGGGGCGCATAGGTCCCGTGCGGGCACGTGCCGCCGGCGCAGACTGGCTCGAGCGGCTCGGACTGCATAGCACTCCAGATCAAATCACCGTGACCGCAGGAGGGCAGCACGCCATCCTCGTGAGTCTGCTCGCGGGGACCGATGCGGGTGACGAAGTGCTGGTCGAAGAGTTCGCTTACGCCGGCATCCTCGAACTGTGCGCGCGTCTTGGGCGACGCGCCCGTGCCGTTGCCATGGACGAACACGGCCTCGATCCGCGCGCGCTCGATGCAGCGTGTCGCGACGGGCGACCGCGAGCGGTGTACATGATGCCGACGTTGCACAACCCGACTTCGGTGACGATGCCCTCACGGCGCCGACAGGAAATCGTCGACGTCGTGAAGAAGTACGGTCTGTTCGTCATTGAAGACGATGTCTACGGATACCTGGCACCCGAGGCACGACCTCTCTTCGACAATTTCCCGCCAGACCGGGCCGTGTACCTGACGAGTCTGGCGAAGGCGATCACGCCGGGTCTGCGCGTGGGCTATGTTCGGGCGTCGGTGGGATTACGAGAGCGGCTCGAGGCGGCCAGCCACTGGACGCTCATCGATCCGGCGCCAACGATGGTCGAACTCGCCGCGCGCGTGATCACTGGTGGTCTGGCCGATCGCATCGTCGACTGGAAACGATCGGAGACCACGGCCCGCCAGGACATTGCGGCTCGCGTGCTGGCGAGGTTCCGCTGCCAGACTTCGCCGATAAGTCCCCATCTGTGGCTGCATCTTCCCGAAGGCTGGTCGTCTGATGCATTCGTGGCGCAGGCGCGTGACGGCGGCGTTGTCGTCAATGGCGCGCGCGCCTTCATGGTCGATAAGCGTGCGGCGGGGACGAACGTGCGGGTCTGTCTAGGGACGCCACGCTCGCGCGACATACTCGAGCAGGCATTGAGTCGCCTGGCGCAGATTCCGGATGGTGCGCAGACGCCGCCATCGATGATTGTCTAGGGGGTTTCTACTCCGAACTTCGCGGCAACTTTATGTGGTCGCCGAAGCGGAACGCGTAAGCAGCCGGCAACCATGTCGCGCTGACAACAGGCAAACGCCGCGCGCAGCCGGGACCTGCCGAATCTCGCGACGCGTCACTAGCATGAGATTTTCGGTGTACCGCTTCGCGTCCTCCACGCCTGCCGTCAACTCCTCTTTGGTCGCCGTCAGATCCTCCTTCGTCGCGAAGTTCTTCAGATCCTCCTTCGTCGCAAGGAGTGGCAGATATTGCGCCACCTCGCTTGCCCATTGATTGAGGTTTTTGATCTGTTCTTCCATTTCGGACGGTGTCATCTGCCACGATCCGTCGATGATTGAAGGATTCGGCGGGATGCCGATCCTACGATCGTCGTGGAGATGGCAAGGAGAAGACCGTCACCGACGCCCTACCTGTCGGCTCGGCGGATCTTCTCGACCTTCGCGTCGCGCTCCGACGCGAGGCGTTCCTTCTCTCGTCGGAATCGCCGATCGACCTCGGCGACCTCCGCCGGATCCGCGCCCCACATCTGCCGCATCGCCGCCTGGTGGAGAATCTCCTGCTCCGCAATCTTCGAGTCGTACAGACTCCTCACCTCGGCGATCGCGGCCTTCTCCTCGTCCGTTAACTTCCGCGTCGTGACGCCTTCTTCGGCGTCCTTCTTCCGCAGTCGCTCCATTGCGAGCTCGAACGCAGATTTGGGCGCGCCCTCGTCAGCCATCGGTACATCCTACCTGTCCGCCGCACATCGCGCCTGTTCTTGGGTAATAGATCGGTCGCACCAGCTTCGCCTGGAGCGCCGGCGGCACCTTCCTTGTCATGCGCTCGGAATCGACGAATCGGGTATTCCGATCGGCATCGCGATCTTCGGCACCGACGATGGCTCGAAAGAGTGCTCCATGCTGTACTTCGACGAGCGGCGTGTCGCGCCGATACATCGTCGCGTTGCGCAGCGACCAGTGGGAGTGGCGGCGTGACTCGCCCGGCTTCTCGCAACGGTTCACTGCGCAGGTGGTCGATGGGGGGATGCGCATGGTCGGCAAGGCCAGCTGAATCGCGGCAGCGGCTAGGAGCCCGATCTGCAGCTCACATACACCCGTGTGAGATGACTTCTAGTCTGAATGATCTCTGCGGCGCAGCGCCTTCATCCGGCTGCGGAGCTTTTTGGCCTCGAGCCGTTTCTCGCGCGCTGCGCGCCCCGGCCTCGTCGCCTTGCGGCGTCGTGGTGGCTTTGCCGCCTTCGCGATCAACTCGACGAGACGCTCCCGCGCGGCCTCGCGATTCCGCGCCTGCGTCCGGTGCTCACGACTGTCGATCAGCAAGACGCCGTCGGCGGTCACGCGGCCGGCCGCGAGCGCGAGCAGTCGATCCTGCACGGCGGCAGGGAGCGATGAGGCGCGCACGTCGAACCGGAGCTCGACGGCCGTCGAGACCTTGTTGACGTTCTGACCGCCAGGGCCGGACGCGCGGACAAACCGCTCGTCGACCTCGCGATCCTCAATCGCGAGGTCCTCGGTAATGCGAAGCACGAAGCGCGTCAGGGTATGGGCAGCAGCGCCGTATCCTTCGGACGCACGTGCTGGTCCGCGACATTCAGGAGCAGCGTTGTCGCCGCATAGTCGCCCATCAGCGAAACGATGTTGACGAGCCCCTGCTTGCCAAACTGCTTCTCCGCACGCGCGAAGGTGTCGGAGGTCACCTTGTGCGTGCCGAAGGCTTCGCGACCGAGCTGGACGATGACGGCATCCTTCTCTGCGAGCTTGGTGACCGGCCGGCGATGCTTCACCACATCGATGATGTCCTGCTGCAAGCCGGCTTTCTGCGCGGCAGGTTCGTGCGCGGTCCAGACGTAGACGCAATCCATCTCGCGCGCCGTAACCAGGATCGCCAGCTCCACCAGGCGGTTGTCGAGACCTGATTTGCGGCGGAGGTAGTCGTTCACCGCCGTCATCGATTCCGCGACCGGCGGACTGTATTGACGTATCGCCCCCGGCCCGAAGGCATCGGGCGTCAACCCTGCTCTTACCGCCGGAAAGCGGTTGCCTGTGTCTGGATAAACATCCTTCGGAAAGTTCGCCTGCGCGGCGACGGATACCACTGCGATCACCAGCAACACACCTGTCAGGCTTTGAAGTAATCTCATGTTCCGCTCCGCGCGGATTATTGCACTCCTCTCGGGTCGCAGGCCCATATAATCCCCGCTACTAAAGATGGAGGCAGCCGTGAAGAAATCGATGCTCATCGCGCTCGCGCTCGGGTTGACGCTCGTCGCAGGCACCGCGGCGGCGCAGCCGGCTCCGGTCAATCAGGCCGGCGTGACCATGGGTCACTGGCACATCGCTTCGAAGGACGTGGAGGCGAACAAGAAACTATTCGTGGCGATGGGCGGGAAGCTGTTCATGCCCGGCGGGCAGCCGCTCATCATGTTCCCGGGTCTCTATATCAGTCTGGTCCTCGGAAACGAAAAGGGCGACGGCGGCTCTGTTGGATCGGTGGTGAACCACGTTGGCTTCATCGTCGACAACGTCCAGAAGCGCGTCGCGGAGTGGAAGGCGAAGGGCGTGAACGTGCTACCAGGCGGCGCGCTCCCGAACGGCGGCGGCAACCGGCTGGATCAGGCGTACGTCGAGACACCGGACGGCGTGCGCATGGAGATTCTGGAAGACAAGACGCAGGCCGTGCCAATCCGCAACGAACACATTCACTTCTTCCTGCCGGCCGCGGAGATTCCGAAAGCCGTGGAGTGGTATGCGAAAACGTTCGGCGGCGTGGCAGCCACGCGCAACAACGCGCCGGTCGTAAACCTTCCGGGCGTCCAGCTCCGGTTCAACGCTGCGGATACGAAGCAGGCGGCGACGCGCGGCCGCGTGCTCGATCACATCGGCTTCGACACGAACGACCACCCGGCCGTCGTGAAACGACTCGAGGGGATGGGCATCAAGCTGGATCAACCGGTTGGCAAGGGTGCGACGGGCAACACGATCACGTACGTCACGGATCCGTGGGGCACGCGCATCGAGATCGTTCAGCGGCTACCGGTGGGGCAGGAAGTTCGGTCGACGAACTAACGCTCAATGGTTAAGGCTCAATGCTCAATGCCCAACGTCGGGCACTGGGCATTGAGCATTCAGGCGGCGCACTGAGGTTTGCGCGATGCCGATTCACGAATACCTATGCAAGGCGTGCGGGAGGCAGTTCGAGCACTTCTTGCTCCCGACCGCGAAGACGGAACCGATCTGCCCTGCCTGCCAGAGCCGCGACCTCGAGAAGCTGATGTCCGGGTTCGCGGTGAACACGCCCGAGCGGACGAAGGCGAATGTCAAGGCAGCGCGGAAACAGATCCTGCAGAGCAAGGATCACAAGGACAAGCAGGTCGCTCAGGCCGAGTACGTCAAGCACCATGCCGAGGACCACTAACAGTCAGACCCCGGTCACGAGGGGACTCAGGACTTTGAGTCGAGTCGTCACCGGGGTCTGACCGACGTAACTCCCCTTCCCGTACCTAGTTCGTCCCTCTTCCCATAATCTGCGCGAATTGCTGCGCGTTCCCCGGCTGCCCATGAATGGGGACGTGCTGGGCGACGTCAAGCCTCAGACGCTGGATGTTCTGCTGCAGGTTTCGCATGTTGTCGTTGACAGCCGGAGCGGGTGCGCCCTGCGCCGGCGGCGTATACATATCAGCGTTCACCAGGATCTTTTCCTTCGGCAGGTAGACGAGCATCATGCCCCCGTTGTGGTTATTGCCCTGCATCGGGAGAAGCTCGATCGTCCGCGCGCCGTCGCTGATCACGTACTTCTGATTGACGAATTCAATCGGGAGGGGACGTCTGCCACCTGAGAAGTACGGGTAATACGTGGACAAACGATCGGGCATCATCGTCCGCGTCCCCGGGCTGAACAGCACGTTCTCGAGGAACTCGCGATTCGCCTGGTGGCTGACGACGGTGGCGCCCTGCGCGAGGTACGTGCGGAGCCCACCCGAATGATCGAAGTGGTGATGGGTGTTCACCACGTATTTGATCGGCTTGTTGGGAATGACCTTGCTGACTTCCGCAATCACCGCGAGCGAGCGTTCCTCATTGAGCGGTGCCTCAATCACTGTGACGAAGTCGCGGAAGTCAACGGCGAGGCTGTTATGCGAGCCGCCGGCGATGAGCCATACGCCGTCCGCCAGCTTCTGTGATTCCGCGCGCACCGGCGGCGCGGCTGCGCTCGCCACTTCCGACGGCACCGGCAATGCCGCGACACTGAGGTTCGGCTGCACGTTGCTGAGCGTGATCTCCATCGAGTTGTGCGCCGTCATGAGGCGCGGATCGCCCTGGTGGATGTGCAACACCGTCGGGTACTTCACGCCGCCGAAATCCTTGTAATTGAGGTAGCGCAGTTCGTACAGCATGTCGCCGTAGACGGGATTGGGCACCCACGTGTGGACCAGCGCGAGCAGATTCTGATCGTCGAACGTCCCGACGACTCGGTACTTGCCCATCAGCGTGAACGAGACGAGGGTCTGCTTTCCATTCGGTGTCACCTCGCCGGTCGGGCTCCCTAACGTGAGCGAGATCGCGGTCGGATTGGTCGCGGCCATGGCGGCGCGAAGGAAGCCGTGCGGTGTCAGCGCGATGTCGAGGCGCCGGAACTCCGCCACGGTGACGCCAGCGAGATACTGGCCCGCCTGCGGCACGGGTTTCCCGTCCTGGATGTTCCAGGCGTAGTTGCCGCTGGTGATGAAGACCTGCTGTTGCTCACCTTGAAGCGGTGTGCCGCCGCCGCCGCGCGGCGGGTTGTTTCCCTGCCGGCGGGTGAACTCCTCGCGCGAAGTACCCGCGTCGTAGTCGATGGTGCGCACGTAGCGAGTCACTTCGAAACGCGGCCAGTCCTGCTCCTGAGTAAAGCTTTGCCCCACGGCGGCGTTCCAGCCGGTTCCGGTCATCTGAATCGTTTTTGGACTTCCCATGGCCTTGGACGCGGCCTGCAAGATCGCCTTGGCGTCCTGCGCGGACGCCGGTCTGGCCGTCATCACCATCATCGTGATCACGGCCAACGCTGCGACGAGAACACCCAACTTTCGCATACACCCTCCTAACGCTCGTCCACCGATATCGCCCTCTCTGTTGCTTAAAAGATCAATGCGTAATCAAAGCAGGACGGAGACGAGCATGAATCAGCCGCAGCGCTATGACCGATTGCGGCGCAAGGGTAGCACAGGGCTATTTGAGAGGCGTGAAGCCGGGGAGGGTTACGACTCCCGGCGCACTTCGCAGAGCAGAAACAGGAGGAGAACTACATCGTTCACTTCGTCGAGTTAGCGTTGTCGGCGGATCCGTGGGGCGCCGCATCGATCGTCCAGCATCGACGTCCTCACAATGGAGGACCCGTCGACGTCAATCTCAGGCGTGATCACCGCACGGATCATCGCAGTAGTACCTCACTCATCATCCTGTAGCTCGATCACATTCGATCAAATGTCCATTCATTGACTCTCGCAGCGAACATTTGTCTGCGCGATCGCGATCAACGCACGGACGGATTCCTCCTACGGAGCAACAGTCCAACGCACATCTGTGGTCTTGTTTCTGCAGGACCGATTGCGACATCCGATCAGCCAACGTGAACTTGGTTGTCGGTGGTCCAGTTCTTCCTCCATCGAGGGCGACTGGCGTAAAGACCGTCGCCGGTGCCGCGCGAATCAGTTGAGCTTGGTTCCCAGCCTCATCGCGTACTGTCGGCCGTCGTTTTCCAGCAACGGGAGTGATGGCGTTTCACCGGAGGATGTATGAGACTCGAAGCGTTGCGACACCTTGGTCTCGGTATCCTGTCAACCTCGACGATTGCCATGATGCTTGCGCTTCCTGTTGGCGCCTCGGCTTCTCCAATCACTATTGAATCGATCAGCGGACCAGATGCCGCCTCCATTCAAGCGGTCGTTGATCTATTCAGAACGGACGTGAGCTCAGGCGGCATCAACAACGGCAACACGGTCGGTTCACTTCCCAATGGCCGACGTGAAATCAATTGGGACGGCGGTGGCGCGGCCGCGAATGCGACCTTGTTTGCCAGCCCAATGAACACGTTCAATTCCGGCGCCACGACGCGCGGGTTAGTATCGACCACCTCCGGCACGGGTTTCGAGATCAGCGGTCAGCCATCACCAGAATTCGGTGACATCAACGCCACGTATCCAGGGACTTTTCAGACCTTCAGTGCGCCACGACTTTTCAGTCCGCTCGGAAGCAACGTCATGGATGCCACGTTTTTCGTGCCCGGCTCGAGCAATCCGGCATCCGTCTTTGGCTTCGGTGCTGTGTTCACGGATGTCGATCTCGCGAACACCTCAAGTCTGGAATTCTTCGACCTGTCGAATCAGTCCCTGGGGATATTCTTCGTTCCGACCTTCAACAACGGACTCTCGTTTCTCGGCGTGACGTTCACCGATGCGATTGGAAGGGTCCGTATCACGAGCGGAAACACCGCGTTGGGCCCGAACGACGGCGGCGCCGTGGACGTGGTCGCCCTCGACGACTTCATTTACAGCGAACCCCAGCCGGTTCCTGAGCCCGGGACCCTCACGCTGCTCGGGACAGGCGTGGCGGCAATCGTCGCGCGAGCGCGCCGACGCCGGGTCTAGTTCGGCCCTACTTCGTCGAGTTGGCGAGGTCGGGAGCCACGCCAATGACGATCAGAACGGCGTAGTCTTGCTTGTTGCAGCCCTCGACGGGAGGCATCGATTTCCCTGGTGCCACTCGAAATGCGTCTCTGGGAGCGTTCGCCGGTGAGCATGCATTCGGGCTCGTCGCCGGGGTGTAGCGAGCCGAGCGACAGGCCAGGTGAGTCACGTCATAGAGCGTTGCCCCGTCACTGAGCTCCCAACGTCGATTGCCGTCTTTGTCGGGGCGATGAACGGTCAGTACCGCGGTCACGTCGCGATCGCCCGTGACCAGGTATCTTCCCGGAGCAAGCGGGAACGTCGGCTTCTCCATGATGAGGCCGTGCTCCTCCAGCCACCAGTCTCTGCTGTCGAATCTCCAGTTGGACGGAGCGACGCCACCGACCTCGATGAGACGTTGGTAGCGAGTCAGCGGCACGCCTCGAGGACCTGGATCGACACGCCACAGTCCCCACGTTTGTGCATTGTTCCCGGACTTCGCCGTCGGCTCGGCCAACGCCGCGATGTACTGTGGGGCAACCGGGGTGAAACCCTTCTGGTCCACACCGGCAGCATGAACGGGCGGCGCGAAGACGATGATCGTCGCTACGACTGCTACGGCACGAAGTACATCGCGCATGAGGCCCACCTTTCCGCACGAGGTTGCAAGGTAACGAGTATAGCGCTGGGAGGACAATCGGTTCATGCCGTCTCACGAGCTGTCCATCGTGATTCCGGTGCTCAACGACGCCGAGCCGCTGCAGCGGCTGTTGACGACCATCCCTATCGACTTACGGGTTGACGTCATCATCGTCAACGGCGGCGGCCGGGACGATCGGCTGACGGCGATTTGTGATCGCCCGGACGTCCGGCTACTGACGTCGGCCCCGGGTCGGGGATGCCAGATGAACGTCGGAGCGTCGGCTGCGACGGGCCGGTGGATCGTGTTCCTGCATGCGGACACCCGGTTGCCGCTCCAGTGGTCCGACGAAGTTCGCCGAGCTGGTGCCGACCCGGACGTGGTTGGCGGCAGCTTTCGCTTCCGACTCGATTCCTCCGCATGGCAGGCCAGGCTGATCGAGCGCGCCGTGGATCAGCGTGTCCGATGGCTGGATCTCGCATATGGGGATCAGGCGTTATTCGTTCGCCGCGACGTGTTCGCCGCGATGGGCGGCTACCGCGAGTGGCCATTGATGGAAGACGTCGAGTTCGTGCGTCGGCTTCGTCAGGCTGGCAGGCTGTATCACTCTCCGCACCCGGTGCTGACGTCGGCGCGGCGATGGGAGCGCGACGGTTGGTGGCGGCGGAGCGCGAAGAACGTGGTACTCCAGGCGCTCTTCTTCGCCGGAATGGCGCCGGAGCGGCTGGCACATTGGTATTCGCATGCACCGAGGAGCTCCACACGCGAGGCGCTCGTCGTCATGGCGCGCGTCCCCTCCGACACGCGCGGCAAGTCTCGACTGGCCCGCGATCTCGGCGGTGACCATGTCGAGCTGAGACGAGCGCTGCTGCAGGACACGCTCGACGCCGTCCGCGGCGTCGCCGACGCGGATGTGTACATCGCGTTCGAGCCCGCCGATGCGATCGCCGAAATGCGTGGACTCGTCGACGACGGAACACGTTTGTTTCCGCAACGCGGCGACACCCTCGGCGACAGGATGCGCAACGCATTCGAACGCGTGTTCGCGGACGGGTACTCAACTGTCGTGATGATCGGGTCAGATCTCCCGTCGCTGCCCGCGTCGCACGTCGCACAGGCGTTCCAATGTGCGCGCGACCGACCGGATGCTCTGGTGATTGGACCCGCGAGCGACGGCGGGTATTACCTGATCGGATTGCGCCGCCTCTGTCCAGCGTTGTTCACATCGATTGCATGGAGTACGGCCGACGTGCTGACGACCACAACACGCATTGCGGAGGCGTGCGATCTGACCGTGTCGTTCGTGTCCCCGTGGCACGATGTCGACACCGTCGACGACCTTCGGCGCGTGCTGCGCGATCCCCACGGCGCGGCACGAACGCGCGCCTGGGTGACGGCGCACGCGGAAGTCGCCTCCGTCTTGTGTGATTCCTGAGGCGTTCAGTCTTACGGTGCCGGCCGCTGCGGCATGAACGGCAGCGCGAAGCTGTTTGCCAGCGTCACATCTGCTGGCGTCGGGTATGTGGCGACGCCAATCGTAATGGTCTGCTGCGGGACGTCGAGCCGCAACGTGCCATGAAGGTAATCCCACACGGTCAAACCACTGGACCAGTTCGAATTCGTTTCCTCGGAAACGCTGGAATGGTGAATGCCGTGAAGACGCGGCGTCACGACGAAGCGAGCCACGAGCCGCTCTACGGCAATCGGTAGTTCGACGTTGGAGTGATGAAACAGAATCGACAGGAGGACGAGGTTCTGCCAGACATGGAGCGCGTAGGGCGGAACTCCGATTGCCGCAATCTGCATCGCGCGCCATGGAATCGAGAGCGTGAGCTCGCCGGCATGGAAGCGGAGTGCGGTCGACGCGTCGAGATCGCGATCGACATGATGGACCAGATGGAACCGCCACAACCAGCGAACGCGGTGCGTGAGCACGTGCCACACATATAGGGTGTAGTCGAGGAAGACGACCGCCAAAATCAGATGCAGCGGCGGTGGCAGGCGACACACATAGAGCAGTCCGTAGCGACGCCGCTGGACCATCGTTGCCAAGGGCTCGACGAGGGGCCGTTCGAGTAGATTGACCGTCGCCGCGGCAGCACCCGCGAATACGATATTGCGCGACACGTGGCGCCATTTCGCTTCGCGGACACGCCGCAACGGACGACGCCGTTCGAGTGCGGTGAGGACGACGAACGTGCCTCCCACAACGAGAGGCGCCAGCACGCGCCACCAGAGTGTGCGTTTCATTGACATAGAAGGTACGGTATTTCACGTGGACACGGTGACGAGTGCCGCAGCCGTCGAGTTGCGTCACCTCGACAACCTCTGGATTCAGGTCAGCGGGACCCGCTGCAACATCGAGTGCCGTCATTGTTTCAACCGCAGCGGCCCGCGCGAGTCGTCTTTCGGTCTCATGACGTTGGACGAAGTGGACGGGGCGATCGCGGCAGCGGCGGCACGCGGCGTGCGCGAGATCTATTTCACAGGCGGCGAGCCGTTCCTGCATGCACAGCTGATGGAAATGGTCGCGCGCGCGTTGACCGTCGCGCCGACGACGGTGCTGACCAACGGCATGCTCATCAGCGATCGGATTGCCGATACGCTGGCAGCGCTCGCCACCGAAGCGCGGTACTCGCTGGAGGTGCGAGTCAGTCTCGACGGATACACCGAGGAGATGAACGACGCGATCCGCGGGCGCGGTGTGTTCCAATCGGCGCTCGCCGGCGCGGTCAGGCTTGCGCGGCGCAACCTCCTGCCGCTCATCACCGTCGTTCGAACGTGGGACGACGCTGACGAGCTCGGGGTGCTCGCCGGGTTCGCGCGCGCACTGACGGATGCAGGCTGCGATCGCGCGCGCCTCAAGGTCCTGCCGGCGTTGCCGCTCGGACGTGAGTTGGCTCGCGTCGCCGGCTTGCAGCGAGACGAGTGCGTGACGGCCACCATGCTCGCAGGCTTCGACCGCGATCTGCTGATGTGCTCGAATTCGCGTCTGGTCACGGACCGCGGTGTCTGGGTGTGCCCCTTGCTCGTCGACCAGCCGGATGCGCGGCTCGGCACGACGCTCGAAGACGCAGCGAGCTCGTACGAGCTGCGGCACCAGACCTGCGTCACGTGCTGGCGGTACGGGGCAATCTGCGGCAATGTCAGCCCGCAAATCGAAGGCCTCGACATCGCGGCTGCGCCGGAGGCGCGGTGACGCGGTTCGCGCTGATAGGCGGTATCTACAGCAACTGGCGCGCGCTCGACGCGGCGCTCTCGGACATCGCGCGGCGACGGATAGACGCCACTTTCTGTCTCGGTGATCTCGGCGCCTTCGGACCGTATCCGGACCGGGTGTTTCCGTTGCTGCAACAGGCGGGCGTGCTGTGCCTGCAGGGAAACTATGACAATTCGCTGGCTACCGGCCTCGCCGATTGCCAGTGCGGCTATATCGATCCGCGTGACAACTACTTCGCGCGTCTGAGCTACGACTACACCTTCCGCAACACGTCACCCGTACACAAAGCGTGGCTCGGCACGTTGCCGATGTCGCGGCGGCTTGAGGTGAACGGCACGCGGCTGCTCCTGTGCCATGGGTCGCCGCGCAAGATCAATGAGTTTCTGTGGGAGTCCACCAGCCCGGACGGGTTCCTCCGGTATCTGCTCGACGACGCTGATGCGGACGTGCTGTGCGTCACGCACACCGGCATCAAGTGGCATCGCGATCTCGGCGGCGGGCGTCACGTCGTCAACGTCGGCGCGGTCGGTCGGCCGGAGAACGACGGAACGCCGCGAGTGTGGTACGCGCTGCTGACGATCGGTGGCACCGTGAATGTGGAATTCATTCCGATCCACTACGACCATGAGGCGCTCGCGGCGGACATGCACACCGAGCGGCTGCCCGGTGAGTTCATCGAGACAATCCGCTCCGGCTGGTGGACTACGTGTCTCGAAGTGCTGCCCCAGAAAGAGCGAGCACGAGGACGTTTCTGAATGCCCCCCGGGCGAAGGGCAGACGCGGCACGTGCAGGAACGTAATTCCACCTCGTTGAACCGGATTCCAACGGCGTGGATCGTCGACGCGCAGCCGCACCGCGACACGCACCGCTGGCGCTGACTTTTCAGCGACACCGTTTCCGGTGAGCCGCTTGCACTACTCCCCGACAGAACGCATGTCACGCACGTCTTAACCATCGGTACCGACGTCGCTGGTGACGCACGGCACTGCGACTAACGAGGTCCCCTATGGATCGAAGACGCCCTGTCGTCCTCGCAATGATCGTGTGCGCGCTGTGCAGCCCGGTCCGCAGCAGCGCGCAAGTCCCGATCCCCCCGGAAGGCTGGGTCGTCCTGCCGGTCGACGAGTATCGCGCGCTGCGCGAGCGAGCGAACCCGCAGCCGCCGCAGCCCGCGAACCCGCCCGTCGACGCGACGCTGACGCGAGTCGACTACGACCTTCGCGTTGAAAACGAGTCGGTGGCCGGCCGCGCCGTGCTCACCATCGATGTGCTCAGCGACGGCTGGACGCGCGTCCAAATTCCTGCGGGCCTGATGGTGCGTGACGCACGGCTCGACGGCCAGCCGGTCTCGCTCGTCGAAGGCCCGCCGCCTTACGTGCTGCTGTCCCGCGCAGGCCGTGTGGTGCTCTCGCTCGACATCGTGGTCCCGCTCACTTCGTCCGCGGGTACGGAGTCGATCGCGCTTCCCCCCTCACCGGCTCCAATATCGAGGGCCGTCCTTGCGCTGTCGAGAAGCGGCGTCGACCTGTCGGTCGTGGGCGGGTTTGTCGGCGAGCACACGGAAACGCCGCTCGAGAGTCGATGGACCACATTGGGCCGCCCCAATCAGCCGCTGACACTCTCTTGGAAACGCAAGATCGACGACCGGCGTGCCGAACAGGCCCTTCGGACACGCGCGCGCGTCACGACACTCGTCGGACTCGGTGAGGACGTGTCTCAGGTGACGGCCGCCGTTCGTGTCGAGGTGCTGCAGGGCCTCATGCGGGAGATCGCGCTCTTGCTGCCACCGGGTCTCGTCGTGAACCAGGTCAACGGCGCGACGGTCGGCGAGTGGGACGTGAACGCGAGCACACTGCGCGTGCGGCTCCTTGATCCAATTGCCAGCGAAACGGAGGTCGTCATCCACGGCGAGGCTCGCCTGCCGCGCGACGGCACCGTGGACGTGCCGCTCGTGCGCATGCCATCGGCTGAGCGCGAAACCGGCGGGATCGGCGTCGACGTCGTGGGTGCGGGTGAGATCACCGGTCGACAATCGCAGGGGCTGGAGCCGGCCGATCCGACCGAGCTCGGCGAATTCGTGGCGGGCCGCGAGTCGCCTTCGATGATCGGATTTCGTCTCAGGCCTTTAATGGGTTCCGACGCGCGCTTGTTGACCGTCACCGTGATTCGCTACACACCGCAGGCGGTCCTCGTCGCAAACGTCGAAGAGGCGCGCTACCGCGTCCTGGCCTCGGAAGACGGACGTCTGCTCGTCGAAGCGCGATACGCGGTGCGCAACAACCAGCGCAGCTTTCTGAAAGTGGTCATGCCGGCGGGCTCGACGCTCTGGAGCGCCGATGTGGCTGGACGCCCGATCCGGCCCGGTGTCGCCGAGCGGGATGCGGTGCTGCTCCCGCTGGAAAAGGGGCGCGCCGGAGAAGACGCGCCCACCTTCGTCGTTCAGCTGGTGTACCTGCAGGCGATCGACAGCTGGCAAGACAAGGGACGCGCGCGACTCGAGTTGGCAGCGATCGATCTCCCTGTCTCCCGCACGGGGCTCGAGCTGCACTATTCCCCGCGTTTCCGCGTGAACCTCCAGCCCGGCGCGTTTCGCCTCGAGGATGATCCCGGTCCGTTTGCAGAGGCGCTGCGCAATCCCTCGTCTCGGCCGATCGCGACCGGCAAGGCAGCGGACGAGCGCGGCGCATCAGGCCTGCAGGCACTCGTCGATCGATTCAGAGCGGAAACCGGCGGCCGCACTGTCGCAGGTGCTCTCCCCGTGCACGTGGCCTTTCCGATCTTTGGTCCGTCGTTGTTCGTCGCGTCGGAGCTGACGGCGGAGGCACAAGCGCCGTCCTTGGAGCTTGGATTCAAGCGAACGAAGTAGAGGGCCGTGTCATATGACAACCCCGACAACGATTCGTCTGACGGCGCTTTTGCTGACCTTGGCTGCACCTGTCCGGGCGCAGCAGCCGCCGCGTCCGGTTGACCCGGCGAGATCGGTCACCCTCTCGCTGGCCGAGTACAACAGGCTCATCGATCTGGCCAATCGCCCCCCGCAGGGCCCCGCGGTTCCGCCTGTCGCGGCAGTACTTGCCAGCGCCACTCTCCGCGTGACGGTCGATCGCGACACAGCGCGCGGCGTCTTCGACGTGAACGGCGACGTGCTGCGTGCCGGCATCAATCGGGTGGCGCTGCTATCGGGAGCGACGCTGATTGACGCTAACGCGGGAGGAAGACCGCTGCCGCTCGTCGCCGAAGGCAATGCGCATTCGGCACTGATCCCCGGACCAGGACCGTTCTCGCTGACGCTCGAGTGGGGCACCCCGTTGATCTTCGGACCGGGACGAGCGTCGTTCGTGCTCCCGGTGCCACAAGCCGGAAGCGCGCGCGCCACGATCGACCTGCCGGGCGAGCAGGCGGACGTCCATCTCTCGGCCGGGCTCGTGACCGCGCGCTCGGTCGCCAACGGCCGCACGGTCGTGGACGTCACGCTCGATCCGGGCTCGGCCACGGAGGTGTCGTGGTCCATGCGAGACAGCGCTCCCGTGGCGGCCACACGCGAGGTACGAACGCTGGCGGACGTGATGACGCTGATCACGCTCGGCGATGCGGACGCGCGAATGGTCGCGCTCATCAATCTCACCGTCGTCCAGGGTGAGCTCCGCACCGTCGTCGTGCGACTTCCCGCGGGATACGAGCTCACAGGCATCTCGGGAAGCTCGCTGATTGACAGCGAGCCGCGCGAGGATGGGGTTGTGCTGACGCTTGGCGATGCCGCCTTGCGCAGCCATCAGCTGCTCGTCAGCCTCGAGCGACCGCACGATGGCGGCTCGTTCTCGCTCGACACCGGGTTGGTGACGGTCCGCAACGTTCAGCGGGAAGTTGGCGAGGTCGCGGTCGAAGGTGTCGGCACGATGGAGCTGACGGCGTCCGAGCGTGACGGTATGCATCGGATCGATGTCCGGGAGCTCAATAGCACGCTGCAGTCTCTCGCCCGCCTGCCGGTGCTGGCGGCATTTCGCTATCAGCGCAGCGCCGCTGCTCCCGGGCTGGCATTGGATGTCAAGCGATTCGCCGATGCCGGCGTACTCGCAGCCATTGCCGATCGCGCGGTGGCGACGACCCTCGTGACCAGCGAGGGACGGGCGCTCACGGAAGTCGTGCTCGAGCTGCACAATCGCGCGCAGCCGTTCCTGAAGGTGACGCTGCCTGCCGGCGCCTCGATGATCTCCGTTGACGTCGAGGGGGAAACAGCCAAGCCTGTCCTCGGTGCGGACGGGATACGTGTTCCGCTTCTGCGTCCCGGCTTCCGCCCCAACGGCAGCTATCAGGTTTCTTTCGTCTATCTCCACGCAGGCGCCCCGTTCGCTCGCAACGGCGAGCTGGAGATGACCCTCCCCAGGATGGACATCCCTGTCAGCATCGTCGAATGGGAAGTCTTCGCGCCGGAGCGGTACTCCTTACGTGCGATCGGCGGGAATGTCATCGATGTGGCGACACTCGGAGGAGCAACGCCCTTCGGAAACGCGCCGCGCGCTCATGTCGGCGCGGGACGTGGTGGCGCCACGTTCCGCGGCCCCGTTCGCATCTCATTCACCAACGACGGCCTGCCGGGCCAGATTCGAGGGCGTGCAACCGATGCAACCGGTGCTCTGCTGCCGGGTGTGACAATCGATTTTCAGACAGCCATGGGGCCGAAAACGGCGGTGACTGGCAGCGATGGGACGTATTCGATCTCCAATGTCGCCTCGGGTGAAGTCATCGCCAGCGCTGCGCTCGCAGGGTTTCAACCGGCGACGACTTCTTTTCTCTTCGATCAACGACCCAGGCGGGTGGAGTTTGAAATGCAGCTTGGGTCGGTCCAGGAAACGGTCACCGTTTCCGCCGATTCACCCTCGATGGCGCGAGCGGTGCCGCCGCCCGCGGCGGCACCGGCACTGCCGTCACAGAACGTGATCAACCTCCAGCGGCGCACGGCCGGCGTGCTGCCGATCCGGGTTGACGTGCCGCGCGCGGGTACGTCACACCAGTTCGTCAAGCCACTGGTCGTCGATCAGGAAACTGTCGTGAAGCTTCGATACAAACGGCGGTCGTAACGCGGGCCCATCTACTGAGGCCTCAAGGGAGCATTCTCCAGCGTGGTCGGCGGGGCGGCGATCAGTTTCTGCCCGTTGGCCAGGACGACAGTGAGGAGCCGGCCGATCGGCTGACCGTTCTTGACGGGCTCGATGATCACCGTCACTTCGTCGCCGGCTTTGAACAACGTCCGTGAGAACCCGCGCTGCGTCATGGCTGTCGGATTCTGCGTTTCGACAGCCCAGTTCCGCACCGTTCCGGTGGCGTCCTTCGCGTCGAACTGCAGAAAGCAGTGCGGATTACTCCAGATCCATTCCGTGACCGTGCCCTTCAACGTGACTTCCTTGCCGGTATCGAGGGCCGCCGCGCCATGGTGTGCGGCGAGGGGAACCGATGTCAGCAGAATACCCAGCGCCGCGATGACGATCTTTCGCATGGCACTCTCCAGTTATTTCGTGGTTTTCGCCCGACTCGCGATGACGCGCCTGTAGGCGGCCGCTTCGGATGCGGACGGAATCATCTCCATCAGATCGCTGCCGTTCGGCATCAGGTTGATTTGCATCTTGTCCACCGGCACCCACGGTTTCGTATACACGAGCGGATCGGTGAGCGTCACCGTCAGCTCCATCGTCCGCTGGTTGACGCGGCGATAACGCTCTTCCACGCGGAGGCCGTTGCTGTGCGGATTGCCCGCGTTGTCGAGCCACGTTCGATCGTCTGTTCCCACTGTATTGACGACCAGCGTTGAGTCGTCCACCCAGCGACCCACCGAATAGCCGTACCACCGTGGGTCAGGATTGGTGGGGAGCGCCCTGCCGTCGGTCCAGATGACACGCCACCGCTTCTCGAACATGTAGAGGATCAGGACCTGGTTCGACGTCTGCACAATCTGGAACGGCCGCAGCTCGTACAGGATGATCCGTGGAAACCCTGTCGGATCGCCCATCGTCGACAACGGATCGTTGTCGTCGGTGACCTGCACGATTCGCGTTCCATTGCCGGGCTTGTTCGCGCTGGCCATCTTCTGGCCGAGCGGGGTGAAAGGAGCGGCGATATGCCCCGTCGGCTGAACGCCGGCGAACCCGGCGTCCCACGTGCCGGAGAGATCGCGCCGTGGAGCCGGCCCTGAAGGTCCTGAAGGGGGCCCCGACAACCCTGCGTTGTTCCAGGGCGCCATCTGGGCACGTGGAAGAGCCGCCGCGAAAACTGCGACTAACGCTGCGATGAAGACGACGAGATGTGGTCGCATTGCGGAGTCCTCCTGTCAACGCGCGCGCGGATTATACGCCTATAATCCGGCCGAACTGAGAGGCTGTCATGAAACGCAAACATCTGTTCACCGCCATGCTCCTCGTGATCACCGCGGTCACGCTGTCAGGACAAACCAGGCCGAAGAAATTTCTGACAGCGCCGCTGACGATTGAAGACCAGGGGAGCTTCTTCGTTGGTGGCGTGAAGAAGATCACCGACCACGCCAGCGTGCCGCCGCTGCCCGCCGCTCCGACGCCTCCGCCTGAGGCGCCGCATCAGATCACGATCGGGCAGATGTACGTGCAGTTCCAGATCCCCGCGCGAAAGTACGGCGGCTGGCCGGTGATCATGGTCCACGGTTCGTCGCACACGGCCGCGGCTCTCGAGTCAACGCCTGACGGCCGCGAAGGCTGGTATCCCTACTTCGTCCGCAAAGGCGTCCCAAGTTACGTCGTCGATCAGTCAGGACGCGGGCGTTCCGGCTTCGACGAATCAGTCTTCAATGAAGGCAAAGGGCCGGGTGTCCCCCGGATCACGGACGACGGCGCGTGGACGAACTGGTTCGGCCATCTCGTGCCAGCCAACGCAACAATCCGCACGGGACGCCTGATTCCGCACGGCGATCCGGGGGATCCGGATCCGCATCCGGACAAATTCCAGCACGTGGCGCCGCTCTTTCCACTTGAAGCGGTGGACGAGTACTACAAACAGCTCGTGCCGAACGGAGAAGTGACGCTACCGGGCTCGACGTGCGAGAGCTGCGATCCGAAAGAGCTCTCGCCCGCCAATACATGGACGCCGCAGAATCTCGCGACGCTCGTCGAGCAGCTGGGCGGTGCGTTGGTGGTCACGCACTCCCAAGCTGGAATCATGGGCCATCACATGACGCGGATCCTCAAAGAGCGCGGTCATCTGCATCTGCTCAAGGGCCTCGTGACGCTCGAAGGGTCGTGCTCGCTGCCGAACAGCGGATTGACCGCGGCGGACTTCGACAACATCCCCTACATGGCGCTCAAGGGCGACTACACGGTGACGAGCATGGTGTGTCAGGATACGGTCGACGCGATCAACGCGCGACGTGCATCGAAGCAGGGCACCGCGAAGGCCGACTATCTCAAGCTCGATGAGATGGGGATCCTCGGCGTCACGCACATGATGATGGTCGACAAGAAGAACCTCGAGATCGCGGACGTCATCTACAACTGGATCGGAAAGAACGTCCCGACCAGCAGGAACCGCCAGTCAACATCAACGCGATAGGCAATGTGAGCGGGCTAACGCCGGCCCCTACGTACTGACGTCGGAGTGGGCCGGCTGAAGCCGGTCCCCACGTACTCAATGAGGAACGAGCGATGAAAGCAACGACAAGATTCCTGATCGGAGCAGCTTTCGTGGTCGGATTTGGTCTCGGTTGGGCGGTGAAATCGGATCGAGCGGTCGTCGTGGCACAAGCCCCGGCCAAGCCGTTCATGATGCAGCGGATCTACACGGGAACCGATGGTCTTTCCCACGTAGAAAATATCGAGCTGAACGCGCAGTCGGTGTTGGAGAAAATCACGGCAGCACAGGTGAGTGTGTCGCAGCCGGGACGCTTCAGCGACTATCACGTCGGGCCCGAACGCCGGTACATCATCAATCTGACCGGCGGCGGACAGCTCCAGGTCGCGGAAGGCAAGGTCGATCTCCCCGCCGGCTCGATCGAGTACATCGACGATCTGACGGGCAAGGGGCACACGACAGCCAACGTCGGCAAGGAGCCTCGACTGTCGATCCAGTTTCGGCTCGCGGACCAGAAGCAGGTCATTGGTCCACTGGCCAACAAGAAATAGTTCGATCCTCACGCATCGACCTGAGTCTTGAAACCGATTCTCGTCACGGGTGCAACCGGCAACGTCGGGCGAGAACTCGTCGCTCAATTGCGCGCCGCCGGCCGCGCCGTCCGCGCGCTGACGCGCAATCCGAAGTCCGCCAACCTGCCGGACGACGTTGAAGTCGTCGCTGGCGATCTGAGCGCACCAGATACGCTCCACGCGGCCCTCGACGGCGTTGACGATGTGTTTCTGGTGTGGGTCGCGCCGTTTGCCGCCGCCGGCGCGGCCGTTGACCGTATCGCGTCACGTGCGAAACGTGTCGTGCTGCTCTCCTCGCCACATCGGACGGACCATCCGTTCTTTCAGCAGCCGAATGGGCTTCGTGCCGTGCACGCGGGGCTCGAGCAGCTGATCGAAGCGTCGGGCCTGCGCTGGACCGTGCTCCGGCCCGGCGTCTTCGCGCTGAATTGCGTCAGCTGGTGGGGGCCGCAAATCGCGAGCGGCAACCTCGTCCGCTGGGCGCACGGTGACGCCGAGACGGCACCGATTCATGAACGTGACATCGCCGCGTCCGCGGCGCGCGTGCTGTGCGAGGAAGGTCACGACGGCCGTGACTACGTGCTGACCGGCCCGGAGGGCGTTACACAGCGGCAGCAGGTGGAGATCATCGGCGATGCGATCGGCCGGCCGTTGCGCTTCGAGGAAATCTCAGCGGAGGCGGCTCGCAACCTGATGCTCGCGATGATGCCACCGCCGATCGCGGACATGCTGCTGCGCGCATATGCCGCCGCCGTCGGTCAGCCCGCGTATGTGACGTCGACCGTCGCCGAACTCACCGGAACGCCCGCTGCACCCTTCCGTCAGTGGGCTCAGGACCACGCCGACGACTTTCCGCGCGGCCCTCTCGACGAGGTGGCGCATCCCGTCCCGAAGCAGTAATATCGCCGCCGCTAGTCCCCGTTTGGCGCGCCTGCGCCGTTCAACAAGGAGTTTCTATGCGAACCATGACAGCCGTGGTGGCGGGTCTTGCGTTGGTCGTCGCGATGGCCGGCTGCAGTGCAAAGACCGGCGTGGCCGCCGCAGCCGACGCGATGGGCGCGACCAACCTGAACTCGATCCAGTTCTCGGGCTCTGGAACCAATTACGCCTACGGGCAGGCCTACACGCCCAATGGAGCGTGGCCGCGGTTCGAGGTCAAGAACTACATCGCGGCGGTGGACTATCAGGCCCCCGCGATGCGGCTCGAGATGCTGCGCGCGCAGGGCGAGCACCCGCCGAAGGGCGGCGGTGCGCAGCCGTTCGCGATCGATCAGCGGACCATCCAGGTCGTCAACGGCACCAATGCGTGGAGTGAAGGCGGCGCGCAGCCGGCACCGAATCGCGGGGCCGAGACCGAGCGCCGGCGCGCGATCTGGTTGACGCCGCACGGCCTCGTCAAGGCGGCGGTCGCGAGCAACGTCACCGGCGAGGGCAACACGTTCGTCGTCAAGGCCGAGGGACGTGACGTCAAGGTCACGCTCAACAGTCAGAACCTCGTCGAGCGTGCTGAGTACCTGACGACGAATTCGGTCGTGGGCGATGTGCCGGTCGAGGTGACGTATTCCGATTACGCGCAGTTCGGGACCATCCAGTTCCCGAAGCACATCGTCGAGAAGCAGGACGGCTTCCCGACACTCGACATCACGGTCAACGACGTGCAGCCGAACGCCGCCGTCTCGCTCCCCGTGCCGCAGAACGTGGCATCAGCACCTGCGCCGCCAGCCGCGCCGATGGTGACGATTGACAAGGTGGCCGAGGGCGTCTGGTCGATCAACGGCGCCGGAACACGCAGCACCGCAGTGGAATTCGCGGATCACATCGTGATGCTCGAAGGCCCCACGAGCGATGCGCGGTCGAAGGCAGCCAACGATCTGGTGCGGATGACCATCCCGAACAAGCCGATCAAGTACGTGGTGAACACCCACGCTCACTACGATCACGCTGGCGGGCTGAGGGAATACGTTGCCGAGGGGATCACCGTGATCACCCACGAGAGCAACAAGGCGTTCTTCGAGCAGGCGTGGGCACGGCCGCGAACGGTTGAAGATACGGCGCCCACCACGAACAAGCCGATGATCGAAACGGTCGGCGATAAGCGCGTGCTCAGCGACCGCACACACACCGTGGAGCTGTACTACCTGGCGGGCCATCAGCACCATTCGGGGCAGCTGGTCGCGTATCTGCCGAAGGAGCGCATCCTGATGTACGGCGACGGTTACAACCCGCCGGCAGGCGACGAGATTCGCACGCCGGAACGCGGACCCGACTATGCGGCGCAGCTGGTCGACAAGGTCAAGGAGTTCAAGCTGAATCCGGATCGCATCGCGCCGGTGCACGGCCGTGTGGTGCCGTACAAGAACCTGCTGACCGCTTTCAACCTCGAGGGCGCAGCCGCGCCGCGAGGCACGAAGTGACTGTGAGTAAATCCCAAATCCCAAATCCCAAGTCCCAAATCACAAGTTCGGGAGATTGGGATTTGGGGTTTGCGATTCGAGTTTTGGGATTGGCGCTGCTCATGTCGACATCCGCCTTTGCTCACCACGGAGCGGCGTCGATTTATGACATGGGCAAGGAGACGACGATCAAGGCGACCGTCACCGAATTTGTGTGGACGAATCCGCACGTCGAGCTCGGGATCTCGACGAGCGGTGGAACGAAGACCGACTTGCTCCTCGAGCTCGGCTCACCGCCGAACATCAGGAACAGAGGATGGTCGAGCCGCACGGTGAAGGCAGGGGATGTCGTCACGGTGACGTTCCATCCGGGACTCCGCGGCGCCAAGATCGGCGTCGTCATGAAGCTGATCACAGCGGACGGCAAGGAGCTCCAGGCGTGATTCGGTATCTCCTCATGCTCTCGACGGCCGCCGTGGTATTCACGGCGGCCGCGTGTTCCAAGCCAGCGGCAGCACCCGCGCCGCCGGCGCATCCGAATATCTCCGGCTCGTGGGTGCGCCCTCTCCGCGACCGGGACGTCGGAGGAATCCCACCACTGAATGAGATTCCACTCACGGAGTGGGCGGCCACCAAGCTCAAGGCCGAGCGACCCGCGGGCGGCGAGAACCAGGATTTCGCCAACACCACCGATCCGTCGCTGCGGTACGCCGATCCGAACGGCTACCCGCGCATCTCGCTGCATCCGATGCGGTTCAAGATCGTTCAGACCGACGACTACGTGTATCAGCTCTGGGAATACAACCAGAACTGGCGACAGATCGCGTTGAATGTTCCGCAGGATCCCGATCCCGCGATCACCTGGTACGGCAACGCGGTTGGCAAGTGGGAAGGCGACACGCTAGTCGTCGATTCGATCGGCTACAAGGACTCCACGTGGCTCGACGCGCGCGGTCTGCCGCACACGCAGGATCTCCACCTCGTCGAGCGCATTCACAAGGTTGGCGAGAACCTCGCGTTCGACATCACGTTCGAAGATCCGGGCGCGTTCACCAAACCGTGGACGGCACACTTGATCTACAAGCCGTCGCCCGACGGGTCGATGACGGAAAACATCTACACGATTTCCGACGAACTGCGGTTCCGCGAGCGTTTCCTCAACCAGAAGGTGAACATCCCGATCCGGAGGTAATTCACATGAGACGGATGCTTGTTGCGGTCGCGTGCGGTGTGGCCCTCTTATCGAACGCGCTGGCGGCGCACCACGCAACCGCTGTCTTCGATCTCGGCAAGCGGCTCACGCTGACCGGGACGGTCACCGAGTGGTTCTGGGCGAACCCGCACTGCCTTCTGCGCTTCGACGTCAAGAACGACAACGGTGAGACGACGCACTGGGTCGCCGAGACGCAGGCACCGCCGAACATGACGCCGTTCGGCTGGGCGAAGCAGTCGTTCGCGGTTGGCGATCAAGTGAAGGTGACGCTCGAACCAGTGAAGAACGGGCAGCCGCTCGGCCGGATTCTGCAGGTGCTGCTGCCAGATGGAAAGACGCTCGTCGCCGGCGCGCCGGCGATCCCTGCCGGTGGAGCGCAGCAATGAGTCCGGGATCCGGGATCCGGGATTCGGGATCCGTCAGGTACGTAGAGGCCGGCTTGAGCCGGCCTATCGCTGTCGCAATTGCGGCGATTGCGATGATGACGCTCCTCTCACCCGTGATCCTCGGTCAGCAGGGCTTCCGTCGCACGCCCGGGGCGGTCTATGACAGGGACTTCCCGGGCAAAAAATCGGGCCCCGCGCCGCGGCGTGACATCTCCGGCATCTGGGAGTTCGCCAACGGCGGCGCCGACGGAATCCAGGCCGACGGCGCGAAGGCGATGCCGTCGGACGGCAAACCGGAGCACGAGCTGCCATTCACGCCGGAAGGGCGCAAGGCGTTCACGGACAATAAGCCGACGTTCGGCATCACGCAGGTGGCGTCGGCGCTCACCAACGACCCGATGCCCGGCTGCGATCCGCAGGGCTTTCCGCGCATCGTGCTGCACAACGCGCATCACGAGCAGATCCTCCAGACCGCGACGCAGGTGGTGATCCTCTATCAATTCAACAAGAAGTGGCGCTCGATCTGGACCGATGGCCGGAAGCTGCCGAGCAATCCGGAAGTGCCGGCGTGGGACATCAAAGACTCGCCGCCGCCGGAAGCGCGTTTCTGGGGCTACTCCGTCGGTCGATGGACGGATGACTACACGTTCGTCGCCGACTCCAACGGATTCGACGACCGCACGTGGCTCGACAACGCGGGCCGTCCCCACAGCGATGCGCTGCACATCATCGAGACGTATCACCGCCTCGACGCGGATCATCTGGAGAAGACGATCACCATCGACGACCCGAAGTACTACACGCGTCCGTGGGTCGCGCTCGACAAGATGCCGTTCAGGCTGCAGTCAGCGAGCCTGGAGATCCCCGAGCAGGAATGCGTCCCCTCGGAGACGGCGAAATACAACCAGCTGTTCGCTAACCCGGCCGCGAAATAATTCGTTCGGATCGTTCGGATCGTTCAAGGTGGAAGCTCGCCGAGTTCCCCAAATGAAACCCGGAAGAAAGGGCGCGTATGCTCACAGGACGATTCATCGCCACCGCCGTGATGATTGCGTGTATCGCGGTGATCCTGTGGGCGCAATGGCGTGTGACGACCAACGGCGTGCCGCTGACGCCAGATGGGAAGCCGAATTACGCCGCGCCGACACCGAAGATGCCGGACGGGACGACACCCGACCTTTCTGGCGTCTGGAACGTGGAAAAGCAGCCTTGCACCGAGAAGACGATTGAGTGTGTCGAGCCCATTCCTGTGGGATTTATCAATATCGCCACCGGCGCAGCTGAGGAACCACCGATGACACCGTGGGCAGAAGCTCTCGTGAAGCAGCACCGGGAGAACTCTCACATTGACGACCCGAACCTCCGTTGTTTACCGCACGCGCCTCCTCGGATGTGGGCGAATTTCGTGACGCAGAAACTCGTCCAAACCCCGAATAGTCTGACGATTCTCGACGAATATATGGGGCAGTATCGGGAGATTTTCCTCGACGGACGCCCATTGCCGAAGGACCCACAGCCTACGTTCAAGGGTTATTCGATCGGCCGATGGGACGGTGACGCGCTGGTCGTCGAGACGATCGGAATCAAGGGAAATTGGTTTGACCCTCAAGGGCATCCGCTCACGGAGCGGTCCAGACTCACCGAGCGGATCCGTCGGTTGAGCTACGGCAACCTCGAGGTCGAGCTGACGGTCGACGATGCAAAGGCCTACACGAAACCGTGGACGCGAACGCTCAAACTGCTACTTGCGCTCAATACGGAGCTGGTGGAATTCATCTGCAACGAAAACGAACAGGACCTGCAGTTCATAATCGACGCTGGCAAAGCGAAGTAGCGCCGGGCAAATAAGCCGCGAATCACTGTCAGAGCCGCCGTGGTGCTTGCGCCAGTCGCGCGGCCAGCCGCGACCGTCACCATGGCGCCAACTGCCGCCGGGTCGGTGCCCTCGGCGAGCATGACGTCCGCCTGATGCACATAGACCTGCACGTTCATCAGAAAGTCTAAATCGCGACAACGTGCACGAGCTGATATTAGGCCGATGAAAATTCGAGGCCTCTGTGGTGGAATAACGAACTCCTGAGCCGATGTCACCCTCTCGAATCTCTGGAGGTTGAAAGCAATGACTCGAACCGTTCGTGCGTTCATGTTCGTGGCGTTTGTCATCAGCATTCTGTCTATCGCGACGCCCGCGGCGGCGAGCCCGATCACTTGGCTGCTGGAGGGAACAGTATTCAGCTCGGGCCTACCAGGCATTGCCGTCGGCGACCCGGCGTCAATGCTGCTGACGTTCGAGTCGTTGACGCCCGATAGCGACCCAAGTCCCAGTTGCGGTCTCTATCTCGGCGCAAATATGTCGATGACCTCCATGTGGGGCTCCCAAACGTTCGTCTCAACTCCGGGCTTGGGCATCGAGGTCAGCGACGGGACTGGTAGCTCCATTAGCTGCGGAATTATGCCGGGGACTCTCGCCGGTTATACGTTCCGCGCGGGCCTCTCCCCGTACCAGATTGCGTTCTTCGAAGGCGGTCCGGATTTATCCAGCGACGCGCTTCCTCTCGTGCCGCCTCCATTCTTCAACGCGGGGATTCGTGTCTCGCCCCAGTTCAGCCTGTCCGCCGAGCCAAGCGCTATCGCGCGCCTCAATTCCGCGCGAGTGGTTCCCGAACCGGCGACGCTGATGCTGCTTGGAGCGGGAATCGCCGGGGTGTTCGGGATGCGCCGCCGCCGCTGAGCGCCGCCGTGGAATTTATGCCTCGGTGCGGCGAGAGAACCGCGAAACGGTAGATCTAGTCAGCCGCGCCCTGCTGAGGCGCGCCGCGACGCTCTCTCCGGCGTCTCCCTTGCTTCTCCTCTCTTGATCAACAGCTTTGGAGCTGTCGGGCATTAGATCAAGAAAGAGAAAGAGGAGGGCGCATGCCAGACCGCTGGGATTACCGCAACCGTGAGGACGCGCGCGATTACGACCGCGATCGCGATTACGACCGCGGGCGCGGACCGATGGAACGAGCAGGAGATGAGGTGCGGTCGTGGTTCGGGGATCACGAGGCGGCGCGCCGTCGCAGGCTCGACGAAACGAGGAGCGAACGCGAGCGCGGCTGGGCCGATCACGACCGTAATCCAGTTGAGCGCACGTGGGATCGCACACGCGATGCCGCTCGCGACATGACCGATCGCGATCGTGACGGACGCCGCGGTCTCTCGGAATGGAACGACGACGACCGGCCGCGCAGCTTCGGAGATACGACCCGGTACGCGACGGCTGATCGGTACGCACCAGCGTCCATGGGTACGCACTATGGCGAGCCGGTGAACCGCCAGTACGACCGTGACTGGGACGCGCCGGATTACAGGGGCCGCGGCCCGCGCGGCTATCAGCGATCCGACGCACGGGTGTTCGAGGACATCTGCGACAGGCTGACCGTCGATCCGCGAATCGATGCGAGCGACGTCGAGGTGGACGTGAAAGGAGCGGAAGTGACGCTCCGGGGCAGCGTGCGCAGCCGCGAGGAAAAGCGCTACGCCGAAGACGTGGTGGAACACGTCATGGGCGTGCGCGACGTCAACAACCATCTGAAGGTCACCCGTCCCGATCAGGTGATCGGCACGGCTCGAAGCGGCGCGTCATCGCCACTCGCACTGAGCGATACCCCGCCACCACCACCGCAGCCGAGAAAATAGAGACGCTGTGCGGGCGCCGCGAATACGGCGCCCGTACTCGTTCGAATCGTTCGGCTGGTTCGGATCGTTCCGGTCGTTCGTCGTTCGGATCGTTACGCAGCTTTCCGTTTGCCGTGTTGGCAGAACTCGAGCAGGTCGCGGTTGACCAGATCCGCATGCGTGGCTGTGAGGCCGTGCGGCAGGCCCGGGTAGTAGATTTCCACCGCGCCCTTGATCAGCCTTGCCGACCTTCGTGACGAAAGGTTGATTGGTACGATCTGATCGTCCTCGCCATGCATGAGCAGGGTCGGAACATCGAACTTCTTCAGGTCATCGTGGAACTCGGTCTCCGCGACCGCCTTGGCGCTCTCATACGAGTTTTTGAGGCCGCTCTGCATCGACCAGAGAAAGAACTGGTCCAGGATGCCCTGCGAGACCTTGGCCCCTGGGCGATTGGCGCCATAGAACGGAATCGCGAGCTCCTTGTAGAACTGCGCGCGATCGTTGACGAGCGATGCCAGCATCCCTTCTAACTGCTCGGCCGGCACACCCTCAGGATTGGTGGGCGATTTGACAAGGCCCGGCGGCACCGCACCGATCAGCACGACCTTTGAAACGCGCTTCGTACCGTGCCGGCCGATGTAGCGGGTGACTTCACCGCCGCCGGTCGAGTGGGCCACCATCGTGATGTCCTTGAGATCCAGGGCCTCTACCAGGGCGGCGAGATCATCGGCATATCCGTTCATGTCGTTGCCAGCCGATGGCTGGCTGGAGCGGCCATGGCCACGACGATCGTGCGCCACGACTCGAAAGCCGTGCTGGGCGAGAAACAACATCTGGCCGTCCCACATATCGGAGGTCAACGGCCATCCGTGCGAAAACGTTACGATGGGCCCCTTGCCCCAGTCCTTGTAATAGATCGTCGTGCCATCCTTCACCGTGATCGTGCTCATCTGCATTTCTCCTGCGGTGTGACGCGATTCGCAAATGAGACGCCGTCTGTAAGGCGCCGCGTACACACAGCGGGTCACCCCATCGTTCCCGATGCCTCGTCAGATCTCACTAAGGTTCGTCGCGGCGATCGCTCACGATCGGCGTCGGCCGCCGTACTCGGCCTCGAGACGTTCCGCCGCAATCTCGGCCCCGTCCCACCTGACCTGCCGGGCGAGCCGGCGGGCGCGAAGCGCCACTGCTGAATCCAGGACTTCCCGGAGTGCGGCAGCCACCGACTCCTCCGTCATCGTGGTGTGTGGCGTGGTGGCGCCGACGCCGAGCTCCACGATTCGGCTCGCCCAATAGAACTGGTCGCCGAACATCGGGGTGATGACCTGGGGAACGCCGGCGCGCGCCGCAGCCGCAGTGGTGCCGGCGCCGCCGTGATGGACGATTGCCGCTACCTGCGGAAACAGCACGTCATGGCTCACATCCCCAACATGCAATCGCGCACATCGTCAACGACATCGAGATCGGCCCAACCTCTCGAGAGGATGATCCGACGACTGACGGCACGCGAGGCGCCGATCAGCCGACGAGTCACATCGCCTGCAGCGGGCATGCTGCCGAAGCCGACGAAGATAGGTGGCGCTCCATTTCCGATGAATGCTTCGAGATCCGCGGGAAGCGGCGTGCGATCCGGGAGCACCCACGTGCCCGTCTGAAAAATCTGGCGGCCGGGTGTGGCGGGCACCGATGCGAGCGTCGCGTCGGCAGCGAGCCAGGTGTGGTCGGTGAGGGCATAGTCCAGCACGTCGTCAATCGGGCGCATGCCGAGGCGGCCGCGATTGTCGTTGATGCGATCGAGCGCGCGCTCGTTCCACGCGTTCGCGGTGTTGCGCCACTGCTCCGTGATGGTGGTACGAGCAGGATCGATCGCCTGGCCCGGGGGAGGTGGCGGCGCCAGGTCGGGCGAGGGAATCGCGGCCGGCGCGTAGACAGCCGTCACACAGCCGATGCCCGCGTGTTCGGCAATCGACGGCGCTGCATACTGGTGCGCGTTGGCGCCGACGATGACATCACACCCATCGACAGCGGCGCCGATCGTCTTGAATTGATCTGCGATGAGGTCGGGCATCGACTGGCGGAGCCGACGTAGTTCCTCGGGAGTGAGCGTCGGCATCGCGCCGGACTTCCGGCCAGGCATGCGCATCTCGACGCCCATAGGCACCGCTTCGAGTCCGAGAGCCTTCGCCGAGTCGACGAAATTCGGCGAGATGCACAGTCGCACTGCGTGCCCGAGTTTTCGGAGCTCGAGCGCGAGCGCGAGCGCGGGCTGCACATCGCCGCGCGTTCCGACGGCTGCTATCAGTACGCGCACGGAAAACGGTGGCCCTCAGGCTCGCCGGGTTTTCGAGTTTGTCTTGCCTTGCAGATTGAGCGCGACTGCGGCGCGGACGAGATTCTTCAACGCCGCCTCATCAATCTTGTCGCCCTCATGAATGTCGATGGCGCGCCTGACGTTCCCGTCGAGGCTCGAATTGAATAGACCCGAGGGATCCTTCAACGCAGCTCCTTTGGCAAATGTCATCTTGACGACGTTCTTATACGTCTCTCCCGTGCAGACAATGCCGCCGTGCGACCAGACGGGAGTCCCCGGGGAAGACGCTTTCTGCCACTTCCACTCTTCGACGATCTCCGGGTCTGCCTGCTTGATGAGAGCGCGGATACGGGAGAGGGTCTTGCCCCGCCAGTCGTCCAGTTCCTTTATCCGCGCGTCGATCATCCGCGACGGAGACTCGTCCTTGGCCGGTGGGTCCTTCTTCATGTTGTACAACTGCTTCAAACCTCGAAGCCTAATCCCTGTACTACGCCTGAGACCTGATACCTGTAGGAAGGTACCTACGGCCACCGAAGGCGAGCCGCGCTGAACTTCGGCTCTTTGCCGGTCTTCTTCCGCAGATCGCCGTACATCAGTTCCTCGACGAACTCGACGCACTTGAACTCGAGCAGCTGTGCGCGCTGCTCGTGCCTGCGATAGAGCGGCATCTGAATCTTCCACGGCCGCGTGAACACCTTCGGGTCCTCGATCGTCGCCTGATAGTCGAGTACGTCAGGGCTCACGGGCGTGAATCGCTCGACGACGTGCAACGCCTCGCTGTGAAAATTACCCGCGCGATCGAACCACGTCTGGTCGTTGAGGCCCGTGACGTCGACGACGAGCGCATCGCCTTCCCAATGACCCGCCGACTGCCCCATCCAGGTGTCCACGGGCGGCGGCTCCGTCTTCCCCATCTTGATCACGCGACTGGCGCTTGCGTACTCGTACGCGACGAGGATGTCGTTGTTGGCAGTCTGCAGGATCTGAAACGGGTACGGCATGTAGGTCGCGCGTGGAATCCCGGGAAGGTAGCACTTGACCTCCGGATCTCTGCTCAACCAGTTCTCGTAGTTCTCCTTCTGTTTCGCCGCCGCCCACGGCTGATACGGAATCTCGTTCCCCTCGACGACGCTGAGCCCCGCCGGGACCGCGAGCACGGCGCCTAGTTCGAGCACCGGACCGCTGCGCGCCTGATGATCCAGCAGGTTCCAGTTCGCCGACCCGACCGCCTGCCAGACACCATTGAGATCGGGTTTGCCGTCCGCGGTTCGCAGCACGTTGACATCGGGTGCGCGCCCCTCGACCGGCGATCGCATCATCTGCGAAATCGCGATCGTCCCGCCAATGGACACGAGCGCGATGGCGGCGCCTGTCAGCCAGTTCCGCATGGGATCTCTCCGGCGGGGTTAGCGCGCGCTTGCGGCGCGCGCCTCCCGGTCTTTCGCGCGGCCGGCGCTGAGCGTGTTCGGCACCGCGCGATTGCCTTCATGGCAGGCGTACTCGAAGAGCTGGTAGTCCGGTTCCCGGTGCAGCGGCATTGCAACTTTCCAGGGAGACGTGAAGACCTTCGGATCCTCGATGGCCACCTCGTAATTGATCGTGTTCTCGTCGACGCGCGTGAAGCGTTCGACGGCGTGCAGCTGCTCGCTCTGCGGGATCGCGCGAACGCGCTGCGTGGCGACGTTGGTCGCGACCGTCCCCTTGTCGTTGTAGCCCGTGATGTCCACGACGAGCGTGTTGCCGTCCCAGCGACCTCTCGAATCGCCGTTCCACAAACGGAAGCTCGAACCGAGATGTGCCCGGCCATCGATCGGAATCATCCGCGCTTCGTGAATCATCTCGTAGACGATCGCGACGTAACCGGGACCCTGGAGGATCTGATATCCCGAGCCGTAGCCCGCAGGGAAGATTCCGCCCGGGACGCCGCGCGTGATGCATCGCTCCCACGGCGTGAAGTTCACCCAGTCGTCCTGGATGTGCGTCAGCCTGTAATTACGGACCTCCTCCGCCCACGGCATGATCGGCACGCGGCCGCTCGACGGCTCCACGACGAGCGACCTGGCTTTCGTCAGCTTCCGATCGCTGGTGTCGGTCAGGAAGGAAGAAGGACCCGTGCCGCGTCCCGTTCCATCGACATCGCCGGCATAGAAGTCAGGCCTGTCGCCTTCGTCAGGAACCTCGAACGGCGTGCTCGTGTAGTTCGTCCAGATGCCCTGTAAATCCGGCTGCCCGTCCGGCGTGTGTGGCTGCGTCCAGTTCTTCGCCGATTGCTGCTGCGCCGCGGTCAGGGCCAACGTGGCGACGGCCATCGCGATCACGAGCGGCGTGAGCGTCTTCATTTTCTGCCTCCCGCATCGCCTGGCGCGCCAGTGCCGGTGGAGCCGATGAACAACTTCTTGCCGTCGGGCAGCGTGACTTCACCGCCACTCGCCCTGTTCGAGCCGTCTCTCGCACGAAACCCCTGGATGACGACAGTAGTGCCGGGAGCAACAGATTCCTTGTTCCACCCGCGACGGAGCAGCGCGTTGGGTGCTCCGCCTTCGATCATCCAGGCGACGACCTTCCCGTCCGGTCCTTTGACGTCGACGTGCAGCCACGCGTGCGGGTTGGTCCATTCCATCTTGGTGATGGTGCCCCTGAGCGTCACGGGTTTGCTGCCGTCGAACTCCGCCGCGAAGGAGTGATGCGCCGCGACGTGTGCGCCGGCCGCAACCATCACGACGAGCGCCGCGGAGACGAGGTGAGAAGTTCTCATCGGACGAACCCTCCCGCGCTATTGCAGAGAAGCCCAGTTGATGCAGCCGGGGCCGGAATCCGCGCCCATCGGGTAGCGGTGCGCGACCTCGAGCGTCTTCAGGTTGACCTCCACGACGCTGTGGTCGTCCCTCAAACCGAGATACGCGCGCGATCCATCCGGCATCACGTACATACCGCCATCGCCGGTGTCGCGATCGGCAACTTTCAGCTGCTTCATCGCCTTGTGTGATTTGGCGTCGATCACGATCAGCGTGCCGGTACCCCCGTCGAGAATGAGCACCCTGCCGCCGTCCGGTGTGAATTTCAGCCGATTGGCGTCGACGAGCCTCAAGCCGAACGACTGCTTCACCCGCCTGGTGATCGTATCGACGATCGACACGGCGCCGTCACCGCGTGTCGCCGTCCAGAGCTCGCTGCCGTCGGGCGACAGGTCAATGCCTTCGGGAGTCAGACCGGGTACGGGAATCGCCATCACCTTATACCTTGGCGGCCCTCCCGTCACACCGTCGATTACTGAAACGCTGTTGGACCCGCGATTCGGCACCCACATCGTCTGTTGATCTTTGGCAAGGACCAGCAGGTGTGTACCGTCCTGCCCGATGCCAAGCATCCATTCGACCTTGTTGGTAACCGGGTCATATCGGCCGATGGACTTGTAGCCTTCGGCGGTGAAGTACAGCTTCCCCCCGGTGTAGAGGACGTCGTGCGGAGCGCTGGCCGTGCCAGTATCGATACGCCGGATCTCCTTCATGGAACGCACGTCGATCATGGAGATCCCGACGCCTGGGCTCGCCACGAATGCCGTCGTCCCATCAGGCGTGACAGCAACTTCGTGCGGGTCGCGGCCAACCGGGACTCGCCCGAGCACGTTGCCGGACGTCGGATCGACGATCGCAAGCGCGCTGGCATTCCGAAGGAGCACGAGCAGACGCCCTGCTGGCAGGCTCTGGGCGGTAGCGATGCTGATGGACGCGAGCGCGATGACAGACGACAGAACTAGTCGAATCGAACGCGGAATCAGTTGAGACATGACACTGCGACCTCGGCGGGCGGATCATCGCACAAATCGTTGGGGTCGTTCGGACCGTTCGAATCGTTCAGGGCGTTCGGACCGTTCTGCTCACCGAGCGTAGTGGGTGCGGGCCCAGGCAACGGTTGCGGCTGCAGCACGGTCGGCATCTTCCGGGAGGGCACCGAACCGTTGCCGGAACTTCGAGTCATCGATGACGAACGGCTCTTGCCACTGGTACCGCATCTCCCCCGTCTCTCGGAGCGGGGGAATGAACACGCTCATCACCAGTTGCATCCAGTCCGGGACAGCTTGAAGTGGGATGGGCCTCCCGAACGGCTGCTCGAGACGTCGCACGAGATCACGGAAGCTTTCCGCCGGACGGCACGGCAGCATCCACGGTTTGCCGAACGCGTCATCTGACGCGCTGCCGAGCGTTGCGAGACCGGCAGCGACATCAGGAATGTAGTGATAGGTGTGGACCATGTCGGGGTCTACAATCACATGCCCGCTGCGTCCCTTGAAGACGCGTGGCCAGAAATAGTCGCCAAGCGGCGTGAGCGTCCCTCCTGGTCCGTAGAAGTCGGACGCGCGACCCTCGGTCGCCCGTACATCTCCCCGGCGGTGCGCATCGAACAACATCTGAGCCGCCCGTGCCCGAATCTCGCCCTTTCGGCTGCTCGGATTCATCGGGGTGTCGTCGGTCAGCGGCTTGCCGTTCGGTCGGCCAAGCATGTAGACGTTGTCAAGCGCGACGAGTCGCGCGCCCGACCGCGCTGACGCCTCGATGAGGTTGCCCATATAGCGCGGCACGAGGTCGGCCCACACCTTCGCGTTGTACGGCGGATTCATGCAGTGATAGACAGTGGTCGCACCTGCGGCGGCCTCGATGCAGAACGGCAAGTTGGCGGCGTCCCCGAGCATGGCCTGTGCTCCGCTCGGAATGCCACCGGGCGATCGCTTCGCGACGCGGACCTCGTGCCCGCGCGCGAGGAGCATCCCCGCCAGCGGTGAGCCTACCTGCCCTGCGCCGAAGATAACGGTGTTCACGTCACAATTCTCAACAGATCGGACAGCACCTTATCGGAATCGAAGTACTCATGCGCGACGTCGCGCGCCGCCGCGCACTGCCGCTCGTACGAGCGATTCAGCGTTTCGACCTGTTCCACCGCTTCCTCGAGATTGGTGAACGCGAGCACGCCGCCATCAGCGTGGAGCCAGCGTGTAAACCCGGTGTCCTGCACGACTACGGGCCGGCCGCTGGCGAGATAGGCGGCGCTCCGCTCGCTGAACCATCCTGTCTGGCCAACGACGTAGCCGTGTTTCGCGACGCTGAATTCGGCTTTCGACTGCGCGATGAAGTTCTGGTAGGTCCATGGATCCGACGTCGGCAGCCGCGAATCGACGATCGTCCAGCCATGGTCGGCGAGCGATTCCTGGATCGCTCGCGATCCCCCAAGCGCGATTGTGAACGTCTCACCCGTCCGCGCCGGTAGATCCAGATACGGCCCGAACGAATCAGCCTTCATGCCGTATCGCACGCCGTCGTGTGTTTGCGAACGGTAGCTGTCCCATTGCATCACGGTCGTCAGCGGGTGATGCCGTGATCCACACGACAGTCTCCACGCATCCATCACCACCGGCTGCCGCGTGGGGAGCCACGGAAAGCCGTCGTCGGGGACTGCACATCCCGGCCGGCCGATGTTTTCGCCAAATGAGAGGAACGCCGTGTGCTGGTTCGCACGCGCCCGGGCGGTCGGCTCTGTGAGATGTCGAATCTGCGTGAAACCTGGATCGGTGTCGACGAGCACGCGCGTGGGAACGTTGGCCGTCCAGCGTCGAATCGGGTTGACCCCGGAGACATTCAGCACGACATCCGCTGTTTCACAGAGCGCGTGCGCCGATTGGCCCGCGGGTCCAAACCAGCGGTCCTGGTGAGCGTCGTAGTACGCCCAGCGCTGCTCCAGGCCCAGACACTCGAACGAACGCGCGGCAAACGCGAGGCCGTATGTCGGATCGGCGTCGGTCACATTGCGCACCGGGTCGTAGCAGGATGGATAGTCGTCGCTGTCTTCAACGAAGAACACGTCGTGGCCGAGGCGGCTGAGGCCGGCGACGTACTGCAGGTAATGCCAGGCAATTCCCCCGAGCGGACCGCGTACCAGATAGCCGAGCACCAGGACGCGCAACCCCGGCGTTGCTCGCCTCATCTAACAGCCGCCAGATCCTGGAACGTCGCAAGGCGAATCTGTTCCTCTGCGACCGTCGCGCGTACCTCGCGCGCACAGAGCGTCCGGAGTTCGACGCGCCTTTCCGGTTTGTAGACGGTGTCGAGATCTTCAGCGTAGCCTGGATGGCAGCCGAGCTCAGTGACACCTCGAGGCAGGCTCAAAAGTAACCAGAGGAGACTCGCGACGCTGATCGAATCGGGCATTGCGTTTCCGGCCGCCGTTTGCCCGTAAAAGTCGCCGCAGTACCGGATGCCGGGCGTGACATGACGAAGCGGAACGCCGAGCTCGTTTGCAATGCTAGTCAGCACCGACAGGATCGGCTCTTTCCGATGAACGTGCTGATGTGAATCGAGGTGCGTCGGATTCCCGCCGAGCAGGTCGCGGCATCGCTCCAGCTGCCCCCGGACTTCGTGTTCTACTGCGCGCGTGTCGTTGAGGTCGACACGCTGATAACAGCATCTCCACGTTCCTTCGAGGCAAGTCCATTCACCCAGGTCGATGTGGAGCCCGACGCTCAACTCCGGGCGGGTCCGGGCATATGAAGCGGCCGTGGTCGATGCCGGCCACAACACCATCAGGCTCGCGCTGGTGACAATGCCGCGTTGGTGCGCCTCGATGATTCCGCGCGTGACACCAGGACTTTGTCCGAAATCGTCCGCGTTGACCACGAGGGTGCGTTCGATCATGTCGGCTCGCGCTGGTCGACAGCTCAGAACGCGAATCGCGCCGAGAGCTCGATGCGAAGCGGGTTGAGCGCGCGGTTCGGCAGTCCAAACAGCGGCGATGTGACGACGCCGTTGAAGTCGGTGAAGTTGACGTAGTTCGTGAGGTTCTCGGCGCTGGCGCTGAAGATGACGTAGCGCGGCGTTGCTCCGCCGCCGAACCTCATCGTCTTGGCCACGCCTGCATTCAGCAGGAAACTCCGCGGCCCTTGTCCCGCGTTACGGACAATCATCAGCTCGCCGGGTTCTGGATAGGGGTCGAAGCTCCCGAAAGGTGTGGCAATCGCTCCAAGTGCCCCCGGAGCGACGGCAGCAGGACGGTCTACGAACAGCAGATCGCCATTGTTGTCCAATCCTGTAGTGATGTTGAACGGCCGTCCTGAACCGACGGTGAGCAGCGCGCTGACGCTCCAATCGTGCGGGAGCGACAGCGAAGTCCCCAGCACTCCGTGATGGCGTTCGTCGTCTCCGGCCCGCCCGTATTCACCCTGCAGGGTCTGAGCGTCCGCCGCGACCGTGTACACAGCATCCGTATCGCTGCGCGACCACCGCAGCGTATAGGTACCGAACACGGAGATCGGCGCGACGCCATATCGAACGGTGGAGCGCAGCTCGTGGGTCATCGAATGCCCCGTCGAATCGAACTGAAGCATCGGGCCGAGATCGGGCCGCAACAGCGTGCGAGTCCCCGGCGTGGGCGTATTCACATCGATCGTTCGCAGCAGGCGGTCGCCGCGACGGAATGTGTAGCCGACCGAACTCGTCAGCATTCTCGCAGCGTGCCACTCATAACTCGCGGTGGCGGCGCTCGTAATCGGTGCGTATACGGGATGGTCGAGGCGTACGGTCTGGATCGCTACGGTCCCGCCGAGCTGTGACGGCACAGTCGGGAAGAAATTCGGGTTGTCGACGATGAGATCCACGGTCTTGAGGCCGTCATATCGCAGAGGCTCGGTTATGACCTCCGGCGGAATGACGCTGTAGAACAGACCGCCGGCCGCGCGCACGGTGTGATTGGGATTACCGGCGGGAGTCCACGCCAGCCCGGCCCGCGGCGCGAGGTTCAGGAACGAACGACGCGCATGCTTCTGCAGATCGAACCGCAGACCAAGCGAGCTCGTGACCGTTGCCGAGCGTTGCTCATCGTCCTGAACGAACAACGAGGCCCGCCAGTCTTTGTAGTCGATCGACGGTTCACCACGTGTGATCGAAAACGAAGACGGTCCATACCCCGGGATGCGCTGAAGTGTTCGCTGATACCGCTCGAGCGGTGTGGCGATGACGTTCCCGGCCGGATCGACGGCGGCGCCAAAAATGAACGTCCCTGCCGTGTTCGACGCTCGTTGATTCGAGACGTCGACGATATCGAGCTGAAGGCCGCCTCGCACCGCCTGCACGCTATCGGTATACGAGAGGATGTGCGACAACGACGCCTGCCGCGTCGTCGTGTGATCGCTCAACCGCGCCTGATTGCCGCCGGCCTGGAACGTATCGAGCACGAGTACGGCGGGACCGGCCGTGAGCGCCGCCTCGTCCGACGTTCGCTGATGCACGCTCACCCGCAGCTCGCTCCCAAAACCTTCCTGGAACGAAGAGACCAGCGCGAGCCGGCCGGTGTTGTCTCGCACCTGCCGGTTGACGCCGCGTTCCGGCAAATCGAGACCGGATTCGAGACCCGCGTTGCGCTGCGACTCGGCCAGACGTCCGTATTCGACCGAGAGAACGTGCTGCATCGCTGGCATCACGTCCATGCGCAGGCTGTACGAACTGACCTGGTTCGGCGTCGCGACACTTTCGACGAACGGTTGCGGCGTCAGCGTTGCTGGATCGACACGCCGTGTGTTCACGACAACGCGATCCTCGCGTTCCCAACGTCCCCCGTAGGCGAGGAAGCTCCACCGGCCAGGAACGACCGGGCCTCCGAGATAACCTCCCAGGCTGTGCGTTCGGCTCGCCGTCTTGTGCGGCTCGAATGCATTACGTGCGTTCAGCGATGAGTCGTTGAACGTTCCCTGATATTCACCACGGAAGCCTGAGACCGTGGGTTTAGTGAAGATCTCCACGAGCCCTGCGGCCGGCTGTGCGAACTCGGACGCAAAGGGATTGGTGGAGATCCGAATGCTCTGAATGATCTCTTTGGGCGGCAGACGCGCTGCGATTGGCTGGCCGTCGAGGTAGATCGCCACTTCGTCCACGCGCCCGGTGCTCGCGGCGAGCTCGCGCAGAACGGCGTACATCAGGTCGGGGTCATTGGGAAGCACCCCGATCTCCTGTTCTCCAAGCATGAGGCCAAGGGGACTCAGGCCGCTCGCGCGACGGAAATCGTCGAGCGAGGCGACGACTTCGACTCGCTGGTCCAGCGAAACACGCATCGTGATCTCGACGGAGAGGCTGGTTCCAACACTGACGTCCACGGCGCGGTACACATTCGCAAACCCACGGTGCGACGCCGCAAGGTCGTAATGCCCGGGCGCGACATCACTGAACACAAACGCGCCGTCCGCATTTGAGACCGCGCGCAGTTTTTTGTTCCGCTCATCCGTCAAGATCACGAGGACGCCGGCAACTGCTCCGCCCGTCTCGTCTGTGATCGACCCAGTGACGACCGCCGCGTCGCCCAGCCGCATCGCCGCAGTACCTTCGCCGGGCCCGCTGAAGCCCGGACCCACGTACAAGGCATCGTAGGGGCCGGCGTTAGCCGGCCTTGGAGCTGCGAAGCACGAGACGAGCGATATGAAGACGACGAACGCAAGCCAGCCGCGGCACTGATGAGTCATAAATCCCACTTTTCACAGAGTCGAAGCGCTTCACCCAGCCAGTCGTGTGCGCGATCAGAGGGAGGTGTCCAGTCGATGGACCATCCCAGGTTGCGAATCGACAGGTGGATGAGCGCGTAATCGAGCGTTCGGAGATACCGTTCGCGCGGAGGAACCTGACGGCCGAGCGTCGCGAGCTCGCCATAGTAGGCGTCGGCTATCTCGGCACGCTCATCATCTGTCCACGTCCCCGACGTCAGACAGGCCAGGTCGATAGACGCGGGGCCGAGCGCCGCCATCTCCCAATCCACCGGTCGCACCACATCGGCGAGCGGCGGCCGGCATTGGACCATGACGTTTGATGAATAAAACTCGCCGTGCAGAAATCCTTGCCGTTCGCATGACAGCCAATCGACCACCTTCAGATATGGTCGCGAAAGCGTCTCGATGACCGGACTGGTACGTGCGTGAAATGCACAGGCGCGTTGCATCCACGCCTCGTAGAACGTGCGGTCGTATCGGAGCAGATGCGGGGCCGCGCGGCTTCCCGCGACCATCTGGGGCGTGATTCGCACAGCCATCCGCGCGAGCCACCTCGCTGCCTCGCACCACGTGTCGAAGTTGCCGGACTGCCACAACGGCATTCCGTCGATGCGCTCGAGGAGCAGATACCGAATGCCCGACTCACCGACGTACACGCCGACATACGCCGCACTCCCCACCTCAGCCGCCGACAGAAGAGATGCGTACACCGCGGGCTCGCGTTGCTGATCCGACAGCCACTGCGGCCGCGCACGGTGCGCCTCCGCCGACATGGCCTCCCGATCGATGGCCTTTGCGACGAATGGCCGCATCGAGCCGTCGTCGAACGAGACGTCGACTTCATGCAGGCCGCAGCTCGATTGATACGGCGAGGGGCGGCAGTGCACCGCCCTGATGGCACCGAACCGTTCGCCGCGAACGGCCAGCGCGCGCTCGATTGCTGTCCCAAGACGGACGCCGTCCTGAGCGTTCAAGCCGCCGTTGGTGGGTGCTTCGCGCACCGCAGCCTGCGTCATGACGTCGTCCACACCCGCTCGAGCAGCCGCGACAACACGCGGCCGGATTCGCAGTGCTGCTCTGCAATCCCCCGCGCCGCCTCGCGGTGTCGCTGGTAATCAGCCTGGATGCTGTCGAGCCCTGCGAGCGCCTCTGTTTCGGACCGGAACGTCAACCACCCTTCACGCGCTGAGAGTACATTTCCCAAACCGGTGTCCTGCGCAAGGACGGGACGACCGGAAGCGAGATAGCAGGCGCTGCGATCGCTGAACCATCCCGTCCGCATCGTCACGTACCCGGCCTTTGCGATCCCGAATTCGCCCAGTGAACCGCGAATGAAGCGTCGATACCTGTCTGGCGTTCCGGTGACACGACGCGGATCGACGAGCGTCCATCGGTTTGAACGAAGAGCGGCGAGATCGGGCTCGCTCGGATGAATCGCCAGCGCAAGCGCAAACGGCGCTTGAGTTTTCCGGGGCAGTTCCATGAGCGGACGCAGCGCGTGAGCCTTCTGCCCCAGGAAGATGCCGTCGTGCTGGACCGATCCATACGATCGCCAGTTCCCGACCGTGGTGAACGCCACCCGTGTGGTTCGCTTCGCCACGGGCCATTCGCGCAGGACGACCGGCGGAAAC
>Ga0207701_10000051_pt1 | contig 94677 bp, 83 predicted proteins | sample KBSSwiSSwithPhiX_FD_184294 | JGI IMG/M metagenome (GOLD analysis project Ga0207701, IMG submission 184294) | Switchgrass rhizosphere bulk soil microbial communities from Kellogg Biological Station, Michigan, USA, with PhiX - S5 (SPAdes) (version 2) | ecosystem: Environmental > Terrestrial >...
GAGTGAGCATATTGGGCATATGTGAGCGACGAGCAACGCCGCCCGGCGGGATGCCCCGCCCGGGAGTTGTCCTAGAAATCACGGTTCCAGGGGACTAGAGCCAGGTCGGGCAGTGCGGGCGGCAGCGGCACTTGATGGTGTGGTCGCCAACGGTCGCGTAGTCGTAGGTCAGCTCTTCCCCGGTGTCGATTAGCCGGGACGCGCGGATCCAGATCGTCGTGCCGGCCACCTCGAACCAGCAGTTGGGGCGGCAGGCGTGATTGATGAAGCGGGCGATGTTGCCCCCGACGGCGGCGTCGCGGCTCCATGCGCGATTGATCCGGAACACCCAGATGCATCCCTGCTCGAGGTATCGCGCCTCCCGCGGCCCGCTGTCGCGATTGCGAATCAACTCGCCGGCGTAGTCGACGATGCGCGTGTTCTTCGTGATCGGCTCGGCCGCGAACACGCCATAGCCGTGCAACTTCGACCGGCGGCGGACGATCTTGGGGAGTGGCTTTGGCGCGCGGGGCATCGTTGGGCGTTGAGCGCTGACTACGGGCCTCAGGCTTCAGGTCGGGCGTGGGCCCATTGCGTCTTCGCCCGACCGGAAGGTCGGGCCTACAACATCGTGGCGTTCTGCGTCCGCCGAAGGGCGAAAGCGCTGCTCATCAACCCCGCCCCCAAGTCTGAACGCCGGATCCCTGGTGCCCGATCCGTGGTCCCGACTCTGCCGTCTCGGCATCAAAGACCTCGGCGAACGCAGCGATGACCGCGGCAGCCACATCAGCCATCGTCGGGGCCTGGCCGAGCAGGCGCTCGATCGAGGTGACGCCCTTGTCGATAATCCCGCACGGCACGATGTAGCCGAAATGATCGAGATCAGTGGTGACGTTGAGGGCGAATCCATGGCTCGTCACCCAGCGCGAGATGCGGATGCCGATAGCCGCGAGCTTGTCCTCGCCGACCCACACGCCGGTGAGCCCGGGCATGCGGCCGGCGCGGATGCCGAACCGCTCGACCGCCCGGATGAGCACCGCTTCGAGGTCGCGAACGTAGCGATGAACGTCGCAGCGATCGGGCTTGAGATCCAGGATGGGATAGCCGACCAGCTGGCCAGGGCCGTGATACGTCACGTCTCCGCCGCGCCCCGTCTCGACCACCTCGATGCCGTGGTCGCGCAGCGTCGACTCGGAAGCGACGACATGAGAGCGGTCGGCGCGCGTCTTCACGCCGAGCGTAATGACTGGAGGGTGCTCGAGCAGGAGCAGCTGATCCGGAATGCGGTTGGCCTTGCGTTCCTCGACCAGCGTCTTCTGAAGCGCGATCCCTTCGGCATACGGGACCACGCCGAGCTGCCTGACCTCAATCTGTCGAGCCGCGCCTTCGGTCAGAGCCATGCCTCCTCGAAGTGCTCCAGGCGCTCCTTCATCGAGGTGAGAAACCGACCCGCTTCCGCGCCATCGATCAACCGGTGATCGTAGCCGAGCGTCAGGTGGCACACCGGGCGGATCGCGATCGCATCGTCGATCACGACCACGCGCTTGTCGATGCTGCCGACGCCGAGAATTGCGACCTGGGGCTGGTTGATCAGGGGCAGGCCGTAGAGCGCGCCGAACACACCGGGGTTGGTGATCGTGAACGTGCCCGCCTGCACCTCCTCGGGACTCAGCCTCTTCGATCGGGCGCGCCCCGAAAGGTCGTTGATCGCGCGGCTCAACCCGAGCAGGTTCTTCTCGTCGGCGTTGCGGATCACCGGCACGATCAGGCCGTTGTCGAGCGCCACGGCGATGCCGAGGTTGATGTCTTTGCGGTAGACGATGTTGTCGCCGTCAATCGAGGCGTTGACCATCGGGAACTGGCGCAGCGCATCGACCGTGACCTTGGCGATGAATGCGGTGAAGGTGAGCTTCGCGCCGGCCGCCTCGAACGCCGCCTTCCGTGACTCGCGCAGCGCATGGACCCGCCCGAAGTTGACCTCGTAGACGGAGTAGACGTGCGGCGAGGTGTGCGCGCTGAGCACCATGTGCTCGGCGATCTTCTTGCGCATCACCGTCATCGGCACGATGCTGACGCGCTCCCCCGGTTTGAACGTCACGCTCGGGGCCGGCCTCTTGGCGCTCCTGGCGGCCGCCGGCGTGACGGCTGCCCCACGTTCGATGTAGTCGAGGATGTCCTGCTTGGTGACCCGCCCGGCGATGCCGGTCCCGTGAATCGACCTGATGTCGATGTGGTGTTCCTGCGCGATGCGGCGCACCAGGGGCGAGGACTTCTGGCGCCGAAGATCGTCCGCGCTCCGCTCGTCTGCGGAGGACTCGCTTTCGGAGCGATCCATTTCCGGCTCGCCCGCTACGGCCGCCGGAAGCTCGCTCGGCCCGCTCGCATCAGCCGCGCCGTGGGCGTCAAGGTCCGGGGTGGCGGCCTCTCCGGCGCGCTCGCCGCCGATGATCGCGACGACGCTGTTGACGGGGACGGTCTCCCCTTCTTTCGCCGTGATCGACGTCAGCACGCCGGCCGCCGGGGATGGAATCTCGGCGTCGACCTTGTCGGTCGAGATTTCGAACAGCGGCTCGTCGCGGTCGACCTCGTCGCCGATCTTCTTGATCCAGCGGACGATGGTCCCTTCGGCGATCGACTCGCCCATCTGGGGCATGACGACGTTTGTGGACATGGTCTTGAGCTTCCAGCTCCCAGGTTCCAGGGGGGCGATGACGGCGGCCTTCACCTCGGGAGGGGCAGTCGCCTGCTCGCCCGCCACAATCGTCCCACCTTCGCGAGCCTCCAAACTACCCCAATACCGGCAGCTGGCAGCTGGAAGCTGAGGAGCGTCAGTTCCTAAGCGTGAATCGCCCCGCCGTGCGCCGCGTGCGCTGCTTCGCCGATTGCTTCCGACATGGTCGGGTGCGCGTGGATGGTACGGATCAACTCCTCGACCGTGCACTCCAAGCGTAGCGCGAGGGTCGCCTCGGCAATCAGCTCGGTGGCGCGCGGGCCGATCAGGTGGACGCCGAGGATTTCGTCGTACTTGGTGTCGAACACGATCTTCGCAAAACCCTCGACTTCGCCGGCGATCCGGGCGCGGGCCAGGATGCCGAATTTGAAGGTGCCGATCTTGACCTCGTAGCCGCGGGCCTGTGCTTCCTTCTCGGTCAGGCCGACGCTGCCGATCTCGGGGTCGCAATACGTGCAGCCGGGCACCTGGTCGTAGTTGATCGGCCGGAACTCGCGCCCGGCAATCCGCTCGGCGAGGGCCACGCCTTCCGCGGAGGACAGGTGCGCCAGTTGGGGGTGCCCGGGATGGTCGAAGGTGATCACGTCGCCGATCGCGGAAATTCCGGGCACGCCGGTTTCGAATTGCTTGTTGACCTTGATGTAGCCGCGCTCCAGCGTCAGGCCGGCTTCCTCAGCGCCGAGCCCCTTCGTGACCGGGCCCCGCCCGGTCGCGACCAGCAGGTAGTCGGCTTTGAGCGAGGCGGTCTTGCCATCGCCCCCTTGGGCCTCGAGGCTGACGCCGTCGGCGGCGGGCTTCGCGGAGGTGACCTTGGCCGCGGTCATGACCTTGATGCCCTGCTTCTTGAACGAGCGCTCCAGCTCCGCCGACACGGCCTCGTCTTCGACCGGCACCAGGCGCGGCAACAGCTCGATGATCGTCACGTCGCTACCGAAGCGGCGGAAAATCGAGGCGAACTCGACACCGACCGCGCCGCTGCCCATGATCGCAATCGATTTGGGCACCTCGCGCAGTCCGATCGCTTCGTCGCTGGTGATGATCCGTTTCCGGTCGATGGCGATGCCGGGAACGCTGCGCGGTTCGGACCCGGTGGCGACGATGATCTCCTTGCTGGCGGTCAAGGTCTGGGTCTGCCCTTGGCCATCGGTCACCTCGACGGTGCCCTTACCGGCCAGCCGCCCGCTGCCCTTGATCCAGTCGATCTTGTTCTTCCTGAAGAGCAGCTCGACGCCACCCGTGAGGCCCTTGACGATCTTGTCCTTGCGCGCGTGCACCTGGGTCATGTCGAGCGCAACGGCGGCCTCGCCGATGGTCAGGCCCCACTCTTTCCAGTTCTGGGCGATCTTCAGGGCATGCGCGTGCTCGAGCAGCGCCTTAGTAGGAATGCAGCCCCAGTTCAGGCAGGTTCCGCCCAGGGTCGGCGCGCGCTCGACGACCGCGGTGCGCAACCCGAGCTGCGCGGCGCGGATGGCGGCGACGTAACCGCCGGTTCCGGAACCAATCACGACGACGTCGTAGGTATTCGCCACAGGGTTACGAGTCCTTCTTGCGGATGGACGACAGCGGGACGAAAGTCATCGAGGGAGTCGACGCGGCCACCGGTTCGGGCGCCGCCGCGGGGGCGTCACCGGGATCGAGACGGGCGACCTGCGATCGCAGGCGGGTATAGTCGTAGCGCAGCTCCCAGTACGACTGGTTCAGCGTTTCGAGCCGGCGCGCCTGACGCCGGACCAGCAGCAGCGCTATTGCCGCGAGAGCCAGCGCCAGGGCGGTCACGCTCCACAACACCACAACCGACCTACCTTACCGATCGTCAGCCAGCACTGTCAATGGACCGCGGCGCCGGCCGCGGAGCCTTGATACAATGCGCTCGCTCCATGTCCGGACTCTCGAAGACGGTCCTGATCTGCGACGACGATCAGGGCATGCGCGACACGATCGCGGCGATCCTGCAGCGCGAGTACCGCGTGCTCTCGGTGCCGAGCGGCGAGTCCGCGTTGGCGGTGCTCAAGCAGGAGGACGTCGACGTCCTGCTGCTCGATGTCCGCCTCCCGGGCATCAACGGGCTCGACGTCCTGCGCATCGTGCGGGAGAACTACGGCTTCGTCGAGTGCATCGTGATCTCGGCGATCAGCGAGGTCGAGACCGCCGTCCAGGCGATGAAGTACGGCGCCTACCACTACGTCACCAAGACGTTTGAGTACGACGAGCTGCGATCGCTCGTGCGCAACGCCTGCGAGCACCAGGATCTCAACCGCCAGGTGGCGATGCTGAGCGCCCAGGTGGCCGAGGGAGAGCGCGAGTTCCTGATCGGTCCGAGCCGGCAGATCCGGGAGATCGTGGACCTGGTGCACAAGGTCGCGAAGCTGTCGGCCACGGTGCTGATTCTGGGCGAGAGCGGTACCGGCAAAGAGTTGCTGGCGCGACTGCTCCATCGCGAGTCCGGCCGGCGCGACGCGCCGTTCATCGCCGTCAACCTGTCCGCGATCCCGCACGAGCTGGTAGAGAGCACGCTGTTCGGCCACGAGCGCGGCTCGTTCACCGGTGCGCACAAGCAGCAACTCGGGAAGTTCGAGCTCGCATCGGGCGGCACGCTCTTCCTCGACGAGATCGGGGACCTCCGCCTGGACCTCCAGGCCAAGCTGTTGCGGGCCATTCAGGAAGGGGAAATCGAGCGGATCGGCGGCACCAAGCCGATTCGGACGAACTTCCGGCTGGTGGTGGCCACCAACGTCGACGTCGAGAAGGCGGCCAAAGAGGGACGCTTCCGCGAGGATCTCTACTATCGGATCAACGTCATTCCCATTCGGATGCCGCCGCTCCGCGAACGCCTCGACGACCTGCCGGAACTGGCCCGGCTGTTTCTCGAGCGCTACCGGGTCAAGTTCCGGAAGCCGGTGCTCGGGATCGCGGATTCGGCGGTAAAAATCTTGGCCTCGTACTGGTGGCCGGGCAACATCCGGGAGCTCGAGAACCTGATCGAGCGACTGGTCGCGGTCAGCGACAAGGAGTGGATCACGGACGAGGACCTCCCGATGGAGTATCACCTCGCCAAGCTGGATTCGGGCCCGGCGGCCGGCGAGACGCTGTTCCAAGAGGCCTGCGACACCTTCGAGCGCAACTTCATTCTCCGCGCGCTCGAGAAGTCCGACTGGAACGTGACCGCGACCGCCCGCTATCTCGGGATTCCGCTCAGCACGCTGAAGCACAAGATGGCTCGTCTCGAGCTGCGCGATCTCGCGCGCAGGCTGCGCGGCGTCTGACGCCAACCAGCCCGCCGTCCGTCCCATTACGGCTCGTCTTCCAGGCTTCCGGTTGGCGGGGGCGGCCAATCACTCGGCCAATCAGCGAACCGGGCGGCTAACCTATTGGCCGGATCGGTGGGCCGGTCGGCCCTCTTGCGCTCGCGTACGGCCGACGGGCCCGCAGAGCTCTATCCAAAGAGTTCACTGGAATCGGCCACTTATCGCTTATCTCCCGCCGTCGATATGACTCTTTGGTCAGTCCGTAAGACCGTCGGAATATCGGTTGCACTTCGCCGGGCGGTGGGCGGCGCGCTGGTTCGTCCGATGAGCGCTCCGTCGATCGCCAGGCCACGGAGGAGTCCCATGCAGCCCTCGATGTTCAACGTGAGTGTCCCGCTCGATGGTCGCGACGACGTGTTCCTGATGAACACGTTTTCGGACGCGCAGCTGATTGTGTCGCGTGACGTGGCCGACGTGCTCGATCGCATCGCCCGCGGTGAACGGCAGTTCGCCGCCGACGAGCGTGACGCCATCGACACCCTCGTCGAGCAGGGGTTCATCGTCGAGAGTCGGGCCGCGGATCATCAGGCGCTGGAGGAGTTCTTCCACAACGTTCGGGAGGATCGCAGCCAGCTGCGGGTCACGGTCCTGACCACCCTGCAGTGCAACTTCGCCTGCGATTACTGCATCCAGGGCGATCACGGCGATTACAACAAGCACGCCGCCAAGATGTCGCTGGACACCGCCGCGCGCACCGCCGAGTGGGCCGAGCAGCGGCTGGACGCGGTGGCCCCGTCGAGCTTCGCGCTGACGTTCTTCGGCGGCGAGCCGCTCCTCAACCTGCCGGTTCTGTTCTACCTGTCCGAGCGCCTCGCCGAGAGCTGCCGTGTGCGCGGTGTGCGGATGATGATAAACATCATCACCAACGGGCTGCTGCTGACGCCGGCGATCGTCGATCGGCTGACGCCCCTGGGCCTGAACGGCGTCAAGGTCACGCTCGACGGCGACCGCGACACGCACAACAGGATGCGGCCGCTGCGCGGGGGCCAAGGCACCTTCGACCGAATCCTCGACAACGTGCGGCAGGTCGCCGGCAAGACGCGGATCTCGATCGGCGGCAACTTCGACGAGCAGAGCGTCGACAGCTACCCGGCGCTCCTCGACTTCCTGCGCGAGCAGGAGTTCGCCGGTCAGCTGGCCAAGGTCGCGTTCAAGCCGATCATCAAGCCGGCGCAGTCCGCCCATCCGAAAGGCACGTTCGCACTGACCGCGGTCGGCTCGGACGGGAAGCCGCTCGGCGGCGCGTGCATGACGTCGGCCGGGACCGGCGTCTCGAGTGCCTGCGACAACTGCCACTTCCTCGACGAGAAGATGTCGTATTTGCGCGAGGAAACGATGCGGCGCGGCTTTCCGACGATGGACGGCGTGCACATGGGGCCGTGCGAGATCCACAAGCATCACGCGCACACCGTCGGGCCGGACGGTTCGCTCTACGCCTGCCCGGGGTTCGCCGGCGAAGCCACGCAGTCGACCGGCCACATCGACGGCCGCGACGAACAGTGGCGGCGCGAGTCGGCCAGGCGCTTCGAGGTGATCACGGCGTGGTCCGAGTGCAACGACTGCGCGTTCATTCCGGTCTGCGCCGGCGGCTGCAGTGTCGCGGCGCACGCCGAGCTGGGCGACCTGCAGAAGCCCAATTGCCACAAAACGAGTTTCGAGGCTGGCGTGGTGACGCTGGCGAGACAGGCAGCAGCGCGAGCGGAGCCCGCGCTGGCCGGGTAAGGGGAATGGCTTCGCTAGTTTGGGAGGGTCCGGTGGAAGTAGAACGCAACGAGAGCGGCAAGAAAAAGGGGGCGCTGCGCCCCTGGCTGGTCGACGTCGTCATCGACGAATAGCTGCGCTGAGGGCAGCTCGGGTCACGCTTCACTCACGTCAGTCAGGAGAGAGTCATGAAAATCCAGGTCGTTCAAAAGGGTACGAAGAAGATCATGTCGAATCACGTGTGCCCTTGGTACGTCGACGAGCCGCCGGCCGCCAAGAAGTAGGCGCCGCCCGCGATCGACGAATTCACCATTTTCTGAAGAGGCATCATGAAGATCCACGTCGTTCAGAAGGGCACCAAGAAGATCATGTCCAACCACGTGTGCCCTTGGTACGTCGACGAGCCGCCGGCCGCCAAGAAGTAGCTGCACGTGGCCCGTTGCCGGGAATCCACGGCAACGGGCGCAGCACCATCCGCGGTCGTCGACAGGGGTACAGCTCGCCATCGGTTCTGCCGATACCCCGCTGAGACGCTGGCACCGACGATCAGAGGGCATGGCTTGCCCTCGGCGACTGTGGCAGAGTAGCGCCATAGCGGCGAGACATGCTGGTGCGCTCCACACAACGTTCGTCCCTCCTTCCGACCCGGCGCGAGCTGGGCATTTTCGCCTGCCTGCTATGTGCGGTCGTCGCCCTGGCCTGCCGAAACAGCGGTCCTGTGAGCGCGGTCAAGGACAGCCTGACGATCGGCATCTCAATACCCAAGGTCGGTGGGGACGAAAACAACATCGACAAAGTGAGCGGGTCGATGACGTTGGAGACGGCGGTAGCCAACGCACTCGACGGCAAGCCGGCAAAGCGCATATTCGACAGTTGGAAATGGATCGAACACGGCCACGCCCTCGAGCTGCACCTGCAGCCTCGTGTTTTCTTTCACGACGGTACTCCTCTCAACGCTGAGCTCGCCGCTGACATCCTCAGGGACAGTCTCACCCACCCGGAGCTAACGCAGATTTCCGAAGTCGATTCGGTCGCCGCGACCGACGACGAGCATGTCGTGATCAGGACCAAGCGACAGGAGGGACTGCTACTGTCGGACCTGTCGATGATCGAATTCGAGCTCCCAGGCAAGCCCGGTGTGGGCACGGGTCCCTTCAAGGCGACAGCCGACCCGGCGACCGTGGAAGCCTTCGATCGGTACTACCTGGGCGCGCCGACACTCAAGCGGGTCAGGCTCGTCGAATACGATTCTCAGCGGGCCGCCTGGTCGGCCATGATGCGCGGCGAGATTGACATGCTGCATCAAGTCAGTCGAGACGCCGAGGAGTTCGTCGAAGCCGAGTCGAGTGTCAAGGCCACCAAGTTCCTCAGGCCCTACTACAACGGCATCGTGTTCAACACTCGTCATGCCGACCTCTCCAAGCGGGAGGTCCGAGTCGCGCTGAACGAGGCGATCGATCGTGCCGCGATTGTGCGCCTCAGCCTGGGCGGACAGGGGCGGCCGGCCAGCGGACCCGTATGGCCTCTGCACTGGGCGTATTCGACGTCGGTGTCGGAGTTCGGTTACGACCCGGCTCGCGCTGCGGAGCGGCTGGATGCTCTCGGCTACACCGTCGGTCGGGTCAAAGAACCGGGGCGGATGCCGAGCCGGTTTCATTTCAAGTGCCTGCTGGTCGAGAACGATCCGGGTGCCGAGCGAATCGCCCTGCGCGTGCAGCGACAGCTTTACGAGCTGGGCGTCGACATGGAGGTCGTGCCGGTAAAGAGTCTGAGGAAGGCCTTCAGCACCGGCGACTTCGATGCGGCGCTGCTGGAATTCATCGGCTCGCGTGCGCTGAACTGGCTCTATATACTCTGGCACTCGCCGCAGCCAGGAGCACGGAGTCAGCTCCCAACCGGGTACGACGCCGCCGACTCGGCACTCGACCGATTCCGGTCAGCAACCGACGAGACCGATATCCGGGCGTCAGTGGAAGAAATGCAGCGAGTGTTCCGCGACGATCCTCCGGCTCTGTTCCTGGCCTGGCAGGAACGCTCGCGAGCCCTGAGCAGGGCGTTCGAAGCACCGGACGAGGGCAACGTCGACATCCTCGGAACGATCCGCCAGTGGCGCGGCGTGCCGATGCCAAAGCAGGGCCGCAAATGAGGGGCGTCACCGCCAGGTTCGTGATGCTCATTGCGACGGCAGCCGTCGCGCCGCTGGTCGTGTATGGCGTCGTCTCGATTCTCCGCCTCGAATCGGGCACCAAACAGTCGGTGACCGAAGGCAACACGCGGGTCGCCAAACAAGCCGCCGAGCAGATCAAGCAGTACATCGAGAACAACCAGCGCGTCCTCAAGTCCCTCGGCGTCGAGCTCCGCGCTCCGGAGCTGCAGGACTGGCAGCGGTCCGGGATCCTGCGCGACTATGTGCTCGATTTTCCGGAGTTCCGCGAGATTGCCTTACTCGACGACACCGGTGCCGTGGTGGTCACCAGCCGGTTTGGACAATCCAGGGCCACGGTCCCCCCGGCCGAGAATGTCACGGGCGACCTCTACGTTTCGGCGCTGCGCCTCGATGACGACTTCCTGCCGACCGCCACTATCGGTGTCAGGACCAACAGCCCGCAGAGCGGCCGGACGTGGATCGTCGGCGAGATCGCGCTCGAAGAGCTGTGGCGCATGGTCGACCGCATTCGCGTCGGGCAATACGGATACGCGCTGCTGTTGTCCGAGAAGGGCGTGCTGGTCGCGCATGGCAATCCGGACAAGAAGCGGCAGATCGCGGTGGCCGCAAAGACGGCCTCTGGCGACACGCTGGCAGGTCAGCGGTACGTCAAGAACAACCCCGGATTGCTTTACGTCGATGAGCCCGTCGACGGCCTGAACTGGCGAGTCGGTGTGGAGCAGCCGGAATCCGAAGCCTTCCGGCTGAATGGCGAGCTGCGCACCCAACTCCTCTACGTCATCGGCGCGGCGCTCCTCGGCACGTTGGTGGTCGGTTACCTCTGGGCCCGCACCTTCATCACCCGCATCTTCGCGCTCAAGCGCGCCACCCTGGCCATCGGCGAAGGGCGCTTCGACGAGCGGGTCGCGCTCACCGGAGACGACGAGCTGAAGCAGCTCGGCGACTCCTTCAACTCGATGGCCGACAGCATCGTCCAGCTGCAGGAGGACGTGCGTAAGCAGGAACGGCAGGCGATGTTCGGCCGGATCGCCGCCGGCCTGGTCCACGACCTGTCACACCCGATCCAGAACATCGGGAACAGCTGCAAGCTGATTCAGAAGATGTACGACGACCTCGAGTACCGCGCCACCTTCAAGCGCACCGTCGAGCGCGAGATGGTCGTCGTCAAACGGGTGCTCGACGACCTGCGCAACATCGCCCGGCCGATTCCGCTCGAACGGTTCCCAATCGAAGTCGATCGGACGCTGGGCGAAGTCGTCGAATCGATGCAGCAGCATGCCGAAACCGCCGGCCTGACGCTGCGCGGCGAGTTCGCCGCCACCGGCGCCTTCATCGAGGGCGACCTTTTTGCATTGGGGCGGGTGTACCGGAATCTGATCGTCAACGCGATTCAGGCCACCGCGCCGGGCGGGCTGGTCGCGGTCGCGACCGAGCTGGCCGGGGCCCGCGTGCACGTCCGTATTTACGACACCGGTTGCGGGATTCCGCCCGACCGTCTGGGCAGGATTTTCGAAGATTTCGTGACCACGAAGCGGCGCGGCCTGGGGCTGGGGCTGGCGATTTCCAAGAAGATCGTCGAGCAGCTCGGCGGGACGATTTCGGTTGCCAGCGAGGTTGGCAAGGGCACAACCTTCGTCCTGGAGTTTCCAAGGACGAAAGGCGGCAACGTGGCCCTCGATCAGGCCGGCTGACATGTTCCGTTCGGGGTCGGCGCGCGTTGATCCTTGTTGGGCCCGTCGCGAAATCGCGGCGCCGCCGTTCTGTGGAGGATGCGATGTTTCGAACGCTCGTGAAGACCGGCGAGATCGAGGCGGACGGACGCACGTACGTCGCCTACTACTTCGAGCTGCGCACGGCGCGTGGCGCGCGCCGCTACAGCTGCGAGATCCTCCTCAAGGCGCCGGACCGGATCATCGTCGACGACGACTCCCTGACCAGCCTCGAGCTGCTGGTCGCCCGCACCGTGCCGGCCACCCTGGCCAGCCGCCGCCTCGCCGCCCGCCCCGCTGTCGTCGCCGCCTGAGTCTGCGCGGGACCGGCCGTACAAAGCAAATCGGCCCGCTGGCGCGCCGCATCGAACAGGGCGCCAGGGGCCGATCAGGCAACGGGCTTGCTACTTCCGCGGCAGTACCGAGTCCTTCAGCTGCTTCGCGATCCGCGCCTTGACGACCGTCTTCGCCGGAATCTTGATCGCTTCGCCAGTCGCGGGGTTGCGGCCCATCCGGGCCTTCCGCTTCTGAACCACCAGCTTGACCATTCCCGGCAAGACGAACTCGCCAGAGCGCTTCAGCTCCTTCTCCGCCAGCGTCGTCATCTCATCGAAGAACTCCCTCGCCTGCGTCCGCTTGATCTCGAAACGATCGGCGAAGTGCGAGAAGAGTTCTGACTTGCCCATTCTGCGGGCCTCTGCCATCGGCTGTTCCCCTTGCTGTGGGCGCGCTGTCTGTTGCCCGCGGTCGGCCGCGCGCGCGTGCGGCGGAGGCGGAGAAATTGTGTGAAAGCAGCCGGTATCCTAGCGCGCCGCGTTTTGGCCTGTCAATGCGCGATCCTGCGGACACAGGCCAAAATCGGCCTGAATGCTACAATTTTCTGCCATGGATCTGGAGACCTTCCCCAACCCGAACTCCGCGCGCGACTACGAGATCGCCATCCGCTGCACCGAATTCACCTCCGTCTGCCCCAAGACCGGCATGCCGGACTTCGGTGAAATCCGCATCGCGTATGTGCCGGATGCCCTGTGCGTCGAGCTCAAGTCGCTGAAGTACTACATGTTGCAGTTCCGTGACCGCGGCATTTTCTACGAGGCGGTGACTAATCAAATCCTCGACGACCTGGTCGCCGCGGTCCAGCCGCGACGCATGACCGTGGTCGGCGACTTCTCGGTCCGCGGCGGGATCAGCACGATCGTCACCGCCACGCATGAGAGCGGTGCCCGGCCGCACGCCGGGGTGACGAGTTAGAAGCGGTCGGGGAACTTAGCGCGAGGAGTAAGAGGTCTCATGGACGACGCGGTCCGGCTCCCGATCGAGGACACGCTGGATCTACACAGCTTCCAGCCGCGCGACGTCGTCTCGGTGGTCGAGGAGTTCGTCACCGCCGCGGCAGCCGCCGGGCTCACCGAGGTGCGACTGATTCACGGACGCGGCCGCGGTGTGCAGCGCGGCATGGTGCAGGCCGTCCTCGAACGCCTTCCGCTCATCGACGCGTTCTGGGACGCGCCGGAGAGCCACCTCGGGGCGACGGTGGCCAGGCTGGTTCGGGACTCCACCCAGCGCGAGCAAGGAGGAAGAGGCTAGAACACGCCCGGTAGGACGCGCCAGCGAACCACCTGCTGATACCGCCGATAGGCATCGTCTTTCGCCAGCGTCCGCTCCTCGCAAACCGCCCGCGCCAGCAGTGCCGTATCCGCAGCCGCCAGCAGCAGCAGGTTCCAGAGGATCGGGTTGGCGGCGACGAAGGCCAGGTGGGTGACGAGATACCCCAGATAGATCGGATGGCGGACCGACCGGTAAAGTCCCGTCGACACGATGCCACGGTTGGCCGGCATCAGGCCAAAGCTCCGGCCGAGAGACATCTTCCCCACGATCACGACCAGGAGGCCGGCGGCGGAGACGAGCACGGTGGTCAGCTCCGGCGCGATGCCCTCACCCATGGTCGGGCGCACCAGCGGCGGTCCGAGCATGGATAAGGCCGTCAGGACCCGTGCGCGATGGCTGCGATCGACCGTCGCGGGCGATCGGCGGAGGACGGTCAGCACGACGACCAGGGCCTCGCTCGCCAACAGCAGCAACCCGGTCAACTTCCCGCTCTGCGCGTAATCGACACCGAGTCGTACGGCCATCACTGTGAAGAGCGCGATCACGATCGAGCGCGCCGCCGTCTCAGCTACGTCGCGTCGCGCCTCGACGACCGGCTGCGCTGTCGAGCGCGACGGGAGGCCGACCTCCAGCGTCGCGGCGAGCTCCGGGGAGCCATCGAACGCCATCGCGCGGCGCTTCACGCCTCGCCTCCCTGTGAGCTGGTCTCTTCGAGGAAATAGCTGCGGCACGCCGCGTCCAGCAGGTCGCGCGAAAGCGCCGGCGGCCGGCCCTGGTAGCGGCACATATCGACGACCTGCTCGACCAAATCGCGCGGGTGGCAGGCGCGCATCTGGAGCTTGCGTGGCGTGTAGTACTTCCGGTTCAAGTACTCGACCATCACCGGATCGAACGCCAGCCCGCGCTTCCGGCAATTCAGCTCGAAGATCCGGCAGTACTCGTCGAGGGTCGGGTTCTTCGCCAGGATCTTGTAGGGGATCCGGCGCAGGAACGCTTCGTCGGCCAGCGATTCCGGTTTGAGATTGGTGGCGAACACGATCAGCACGTTGAACGGAACCTCGAATTTTCGTCCGGTGTGCAGCGTGAGGAAATCCACCCGGCTCTCGAGGGGCACGATCCACCGGTTCAGCAAATCCCGCGGCGGCACACGCTGTCGGCCGAAGTCGTCGACCACGAACACCCCGCCGTTGGCCTTGAGCTGGATCGGGGCTTCATAGAACCGCGCGATCGGGTTGAACGTCAGGTCGAGCATCTCCAGCGTCAGCTCACCGCCGACCACGACCACCGGCCGGCGGATGGACTCCCAGCGGCGATCGTGTGCCGCGCTGGTGATCACGCTGGAGGACGCCCCGGTGCTGCGGATGTGCGTGTGGTTCACCGGATCGAACATGGTGATCACCTGCCCGTCCACGTCGAGCGCGTGCGGGATGTGCATCTCCTCACCCAGGGCCCGTCCGATGCCTTCGGCGACCACCGTCTTGCCGTTGCCGGGTGCGCCGTACAGGAACAGCGACTTGCCCGAGTTCACCGCCGGGCCGAGCCGCTCGAACATCGAGTCGTTGACGATCAGGTCCTTGAATCCGGTCGCCAGGCGCTCGCGATCGACATAGGGCCGCGCCGCCATGCAGGCTCGCACGTAGCCGTTGTAGTGCGCCAGCGGCACCGGAGCCGGGCCGACGTAACGCGAGATCTCCAGGAACTGGAAGGCCCGATCGCGGCCCAGATCGGTGAGCGCGTAACGGTACCCCGCGCTGCCTACGCCGTTGGCGCCCCGGACTTCGAGCAGCTTCTCGAGCCGGGCATGCTGGATCAGCGCGTCGAGCAGCGAGTACGGCAGCCGCAGGCTGTCGGCCAGCCCGGACCCGCTCGACTCGCCGGCGACAAGCGTCTTCAGCAGCAGCTGCTTCAGCGTGTCCGGGTGGAGGCCGCTCTCCTCGATTGTCGCCGGCGGCGCCGGCGGCATCGGCTTCGCGGTGGCGGGGCCGACGTCAAGGGCGGCGGCACTCATCGGCGGGTGTTCTCGATCATGGGGAACAGCACCGTGACGAACCGGATCGCCGCCGGTCCGATGGTGACGACCCAGATTGCCGGGAAGATGCAGAACACCAGCGGGAAGACCATCTTGACCCCGGTTTTCGCGGCGGCTTCCTCGGCCCGCTGCCGCCGCTTCGTGCGGAGCGTCTCCGAGTAGACCCGCAGCGACTGCGCGACGCTCGTGCCGAACTTGTCGGTCTGGATCAGCATCGTGCAGAGCGAGTTCAGGTCATCGACACCGGTGCGGTCGGCGAGGTTGCGGAGCGCCTCGCCGCGCGGCTTGCCGGCACGCAGTTCGAGGTTGACGAGCCGCAGCTCGTCCGACAGATCCGCGTAGGCGAATGAGAGCTCGTCTCCCACGCGCGTCAGCGCCTGATCCAGGCCCAGGCCGGCCTCGACGCTGACCACCAGCAGATCGAGCGCGTCGGCGAGCGACAGGCGGATGCGGTGCGCACGACGTCGGGCGAGCCGCGCGAGCACCATCCCGGGGATGATGTAGCCGAAGCCCAAGCCAGCGAGCGCGATCGACACGTTCGGACGCATGAGGATCGAGCTGGAGAACAGGAGGAACAGCCCGAGCGCCAGCAGCACCCGGATGCCGAAAAAGATCGTCACCGCTTCAGGGCGCCGGTAGCCCGACTGCACCAGCCGCGTCCGCAGCGACCCGAGCTCCTTGGTATTCCGCGGCGCCCGTTCTCCAATCCGCTTCACCACCCCGACCATCGCGTCGAACGTCTTGCGCTCGACCGGCTCGGCGCCCTGGGCGGCAGTGGTCAGCTCCTCGAGACGTCGATCGATCGCTCCGGCGCGCTTCGGCAGCAGCACGAATGCCGCACCCGTGACGATCACCGAGCCGAATAGAAATGCCAGCAGCGGCAGCAGCAACGTCACGCTACACCTCGATCTTGACGACCTGGCGAATCCACATGTAGCCGCACGTCTGCATGACGATCGCGCCGAGGAGCAGCATCTGGCCCATGTGCTCGCGGAACAGAAGGTTCATGTGGTCGGGGTTGATGAACGCCAGCGCCACGCACAGCACCGCCGGGAGCGCCAGCAGGACGTAGCCGGTCATGCGGCCGTGCGCCGTGTAGACCCGGACTTGCCGCAGGATCTTGAAGCGCTCGCGCACGACGTGGGCGAGGTTTTCGAGGATCTCCGAAAGATTGCCGCCGGTTTCGCGCTGAATCAGAACCGCGGTGGCGAAGAAGCGCACGTCGATGATCGGCACCCGCTGCGTGAGGTTGTCGAGCGCGTCCTTCATCGGCAGGCCGAAGTTCTGCTCGTCGAACGTCTTGCGGAACTCGGGCCCGACCGGCTCGGCCATCTCGTCGGCCACCATCTTCAGGCCGGTGGCGAATGCGTGCCCGGCCTTGAGCGCCCGCGAGATGAGGTCGAGCGCTTCCGGAAACTCCTCTTCGAACGCCCGCATGCGCTTCCCGCGCTTGCGACTGAGCAGTAGGAACGGCAGCGCGAATCCGACGGCCGCGCCGACCGGCAGCCCCCACGACGCACGCACCGCCATGCCGACCCCCATGGCCACGATGATCGCGACCATCACGGCCTTGACGACGACCGCACTGAGCGTGGTCTGGACGCCCGTCTGCTCGAGCCAGCGGCTCAGGGCAGACCCTGGAGCCGAGCCGCGCAACAGACGATCGAGCGCCGGCAGCGGGCCGGAGGCCTGCGCCTTCAGGAGGTCCTCATCTATCGCCGCGCCGCGCTGGTCGGGCGTCTGAGAGATTTGCTGCAGCCGCCTGTCGAGCTTCCTGCGCATCAGCATGCCGGGCACGCGCGTCGCCCCGAGATAGGCGCCCACCACCAACCCGACGCCGATCACGAACGCCACGCTCACCAGCAGCACCGGCATCACCGCACCTCCGTGACGCCTTCGAACATGTCCGCTGGCAGATGGACGCCCGACGCCTTGAGACGTTCGCACGCCTTCGGTCGCACCCCGGTCGCGCGGAAGCGCCCGATGACCTTGCCTTCCTGCGTGACCCCGAGCTTTTCGAAGCAGAAGATCTCCTGCATCGTGATCACGTCCCCTTCCATGCCGGTGATCTCGGCGATGCTCGTCACCTTGCGCGTGCCGTCACTCATGCGCGTCTGCTGCACCACGATCTGGATCGCCGAGGCGATCTGCTGGCGCATCGCACGCTCCGGCAGGTTCATCGCGCCCATCGAGATCATGGTTTCGATCCTCGACAGCGCGTCGCGCGGCGTGTTGGCGTGGACGGTCGTCAGCGAGCCGTCGTGGCCGGTGTTCATGGCCTGCAGCATGTCCAGCGCTTCCTCGCCGCGGACCTCGCCAATGACGATCCGATCGGGTCGCATGCGCAGCGAGTTGATGACCAGCTGACGCTGCCGGATCGCACCTTTGCCCTCGACGTTGGGCGGCCTTGTCTCCAGCCGGCCGACATGCTCCTGCTGGAGCTGCAGCTCCGCCGCGTCCTCGATCGTGACGATCCGCTCGCGGTCCGGGATGAAGCTGGAGAGGACGTTCAGCAGCGTCGTCTTGCCGGCGCCCGTGCCGCCGCTGATCAGCATGTTCAGCCGCGACCGCACGCAGTGCTCGAGGAACTCGAGCATCGGCCGCGTGAGCGAACGAATGGGCAGCAGGTCCTCGGCTTTCAGGCGCTCGGCCGGAAAGCGGCGAATCGAGAGCAGCGGCCCGTCGACCGCCAGGGGCGGAATGATCGCGTTGACGCGCGACCCGTCGGGCAGGCGCGCGTCGACCATCGGCGAGCTGTCGTCGACCCGCCGCCCCACGCCGCTGACGATGCGGTCGATGACCCGCATCAGGTGTTTGTCGTCCTGGAAGGTGGTCGGCAGGCGCTCGAGGCGGCCGCTTCGCTCGACGTACACCTGCTTGTAGGTGTTGACCAGGATGTCGCTGACCGTCGGGTCGCGCAGCAGCGGCTCGAGCGGACCGAGGCCGAAGACCTCGTCGATCACGTCGCCGAGGATTGCGTCTCGCTCGGTCATGCTGAGCGGCATCCCCTCCTCGGCGATCAGGTCGAAGAGCAGGGTGCGGATTTCCGACTCCGCGCGGCTCCGCTCCACCGAGGCCAGGGCTTCGAGATTCAAGCGGTTGAGCAGCTTGCGGTGAACGTTGGCCTTCAGCTCGATGTACTGAGTCCGCGGGACGTCAGCGCGCGGCCGGAGCGCCGGGGTCGGAGTGGCCGGAGTGTTCAGCGAGAGGCTCATGATGACGTCCTGATTAGAGGATGCCGAGGAACGGCCGGCGCTTCTCCGGCTCCTTCACGGCGGGCGAGGCGCCGAGCAGCTGGCGCGTGAACCGGTCGAACTCGCCGGCAATCTCCGAGTGGTTGGACAGCGTCAGCGGCACCCCGGAGTTCAGCGCCGTGGACACCGCCCGGTAATCGCTCGTAAACGAGTGATGGATGCCGTAGCCGAGCGCCGTCTCGATCTGCTTCGGCGCGATCAGCAGGTTCTCGGAGACTCGATTGAGGAGGATCTTCACCCGCTCGCTGCCGGCACCGAGCTGCCGCACGCGCTCGACCAGGCGCTGCGCGTTGCGGATCGACGGCACGTCGGGGTTGGTCACCAGGAACACGGTGTCGGCCGCGTAGAGCGCCGCGACCGCGCACGAGGTGATCGTGTTGCCGGCGTCCACGATCACGTAGTCGTAGGTCCGGGTCAGGATCCGCAGCAGTTCCTCGATCGGGCCGACGTCCTGCGCGTTGGGCCGATCGAATTGCTCCGACGCCGGGATGATGTCGAGCCCGGACTTGTGATGCGACACCAGCTCCTTGAGAAAATCCTTGTCGAGGCGGTGGAGGTTCTCGATCGCGTCGAGCACGGTGAAGCGTGGTCGCACGCCGAGGAACAGGGCTACCTCGCCGAGGCAGCTCTTCAGGTCGACGATCACCGTCGGCCGCTTCGTCTGACGCGCCAGTTCCACCGCGCAGTTCACCGCCACAGTCGTCGTCCCCGCACCACCCTTGGCGCCGAGGAAGACATGCGTCACACAGGGCAGTCGGGTGCCTGCGGTCGCCGCCTCGCGGCGGGCGGCCGTGCGCCGGACCGCGGCGTGGAACGACTCCTCCATCGAGCGCGACGCCGGCGTCGCCCCACCGGGCGTCCACGCGAAGAACTCGTTCGCCCCCGCCCGCATCGCTTGAAGGATGAGGTCCGGCTCGGCGCTGACGGCAATCGCGAAGACGGCCATCGCCGGCTGCGACGCGCGCAGCCGCTCGATCGCCGCCATGCCGGACGAGGCATCGGCGCGGATATCGACGAGGGTGATGTCGGGAGGCGAAGTCTCGGCCCCGGCGCGGGCCTCGAGGATGCCGATCGGCACGCCGCACGCCCGCAGCAGTTGCGCGGCCTGACGCTTGAAGTCCTCGTCGTGCGTGATGATCGTAACGGTCAGTTGGGCCATCGGCGGTGACTCGCAGTGATCGTGAGTGGGCGTGCCGTCCTCATGCGCATCCGCAAGTGGCGTACCTGGCCGGGTGCGCCGATGCCGGCCTGCTAAGCGACGGCTGCGCCAGATCTTGCGAATCCACTCGCAGCCGCAACACCGCGCTGCTGCCCGGCTGCTGTAACGGAACCGTCGAGGACCAGACGCTTTCGTGGAGACTGGGTGGTGCCGGTGCGCCTCCGTACAGCGCAACGCGCGGCCCCCAGCAGGAGCCGCGCGTTCGAAGACCCACGCCCGATGCGCGTGATGGCCGCGCCTATTTCACGAGGTGAATGGCGACCGGGAACGCGGCCGCGGGCGCGGGGCCGAAGGTGCCCCCCTTCATCAGCCCCCCGACCGGTGTGATGCGGCCGACGACTTCGTTGCCGTTCATCCCCTCGATGAAGAACCCGAGGTAGTTCACGAATTTGAGGCTGGCGTTTCGTCCGCTGGCAACTCCCGTGTCGTAGTAGTACGGATCGAAAAGCGGAATCACCCGCACGCGCGGGCTCGTACCCTTCAAGGGGGAGACGACCTCGTTCTTGCTCGTGTCCCAGTAGGCATCAGGATCCGAGGCGACGAGATCCTCGATGCCCTGCGCAACCGGCCCCGACTGCATCCCGGGCTTGTGAACGAACGTGTCGCCGTAGCCCATGAAGTCACCCGGCTTGCACCCGCTGATGCCAAATCTGACGTCGTCGGACCCGCGGTTGCCGCCGACGGTATCCCACACCTGATACATGCTGGGCGCGAGCTTGGATCCGTTGTCGGCCTTGAGGACGACCCGCATCCCCTTGTCGCGCACCGCGTTGTAGCCCGTGTAGTTCGTCTTGTCGTTCGGCCCGACATAGATGTCGGGAGTGGCCAGCGGGACGCCCTTGTCCGTGACCGCGTCGAAATCGTCGTTGATGGGGTCCCACGGGGCCGTCTGCATTTCTTTCCAGCGATCCGGAATCGTAAACGGCAGCGGGCACGCCACGGCGTTCGCGGGCGCAACTTCCGCCGTCGCCGTCGCGCCGATGTCGGCGTTCGGGCTGCCGAAGAACCGCGCGATCATCGTCGAGAGCGGGTTGCCGCGCGACTGCCGGCGATAGACGTCCACCTTGACGCGGTTCGGCTCGCCGGACGGATCCTTGGGGAACTGCACGTCGGCGACGGTCAGCGACACGTCCGCGCGCATGACCTGGTTCGCCTTGCCGGTCGTGATCGCGCTCGTCACCGCCGGACCGTTCGCGGAGCGATCGTTGTAGTCGTCGAAGGCCAGCGCCGTCGCCCCGGCGAGTGCCCCGGCGTCGGCCGAGTTCTGCGCCTGGTTCCGCGCCGTCATGAGCATGCCGACGTCGACGGCAAGGATGCTGGCGCTCAGAAACGCCATTAGGCCCATGCCGACGAAGACAAGGCTCATGCCCGATTCGTCCTGCAGCCGTCGTTGTGTTCTTCTCATGGCCTGCCCTTCGATCTCTTACTGCTTCGAGGAGCCTGCCGTGGCAGGCTTGTCCTTCTGCAGCTCCTCGTAAGCAGCCTGCGCCGCCTTGAGGCGGCTCGCCGCGTCGGTGAGTTCCTTCTCGCGCTTGCGTTCCTGTTCCGCCTGCTTGCCCTCGTTCTTCTTCGCGACCTCCGCTTCGCGTGCCGCGCGCTCGTTCGCGAGCTTCTCAGCCTGCCGCCTCGACTCGTCCGCTTTCTTAGCCGCGGCCGCATCGATCGCCGCCTGCTTGCGCGCGGCGATCGCGTCCTCGTCGGCCTGCTTCTTCGCCGCGGCGGCATCGGCCTCCGCCTGCTTCCTGGCGGCGGCGGCCTGGTCCGCTTCCTGCTGCCTGGCGGCGGCGGACCGCGCCTCGGCTTCGCGGCGCTCTGCCGCAGTGGCCTCGTCCGCAGCGCGCTTCTCCTTGGCGACCCGCTCGCGCGCCTCCGCCTCGTCAGCCTTCTGCTTGCGCTGCGCCTCCTCCAGTTGTCTGGCTTGATTCTTCGATGGCTTCGTCGGGGCCGCTGCAGGTGCGGCGGTCTCCGGAGCCGCAGCGGGCGGCGCCGCAGCGGACATCGCCGCCGCCGGTGCCTCGCCGGACACCGCTTTCGTCGCCGGCTTCTCGACTGGGTAACGGGGCGAGCCAACGTAGGGGTCCGGGTTGGCGACGGTCTTCTCGGGCGCCGTCATGTAGGGTTCGACCGGGCTCGGGAGCCCGGCCGACACGCCGGTCTGGCCGCGGCGGATGATCGTCGGCGTGATCATCACCACGAGCTCGGTCTGGTTCTTCTGATGCGCCTTGCTGCGGAACAGCAAGCCGAGCACCGGCACGTCGCCGATGCCGGGAATCTTCGACATCGAGCTGGTGACCGTGTTGTTCATCAGGCCGGCGATCGCGAACGTCTGTCCATCCTGAAGCTCGATCTCGGTCTCCGTCCGGCGGGTCGAGATCGCCGGGATCCGGAATCCGGAGAGCGTCACCGCATTCGTGAAGTCGAGCGCGCTGACCTCAGGTCGCACCTTCAGGTTGATCAGATCCCCGCCCAGCACGGTCGGCGTGAAGTTCAGGCGAATGCCGAATTCCTTGAACTGCACGGTGACCGCGTTGCCGCCGGAGCTGGGCTGCACGATCGGATACGGATACTCGCCGCCCGCCAGGAAGCTCGCCTCCTTGCCGTTGTTGGCGATCAGATTCGGCTCGGCCAGGCTCTGGAACAGACCCTTCGTCTGCAGCGCCTTCACCACGCCGCCCAGACCTTCCTTGGTGTTGAACAGGAACAGGTTCAGGAAGTCGCTGAACACCAGCTTGCCGTCCTGATCCCACGCCGGGGCCGCGAACTGCTGGGTGGTGGTGCGGCCGACCCAGGCGTCCTTGAACCCGTTGGCGACGAACGACGCGCCGAGTTCGGTCAGCGCGCTGCGGCTCACTTCCGCGAAGCGCACCCGGAGCATCACCTGGTTCGAAGCAACGCCTTCCTGCTGCTTCAGCAGGTTGACGACGTTCTCCTTCTTCTCGACGTAGCCGGCGGCGACATCAGCGGCCTTCTCGATGGCGTACTTGCTGGCGACGGTGCCCGAGAGGACGACGTCCTTGCCGCTGCCCGCGGCGGTGATCGGTTCGCCGGGAAAGAGCTGACGCAACTGCTCCGACAACGCGCTGAGATCGCGCCGGACGGTGACCTCGTAGGTCTTGATCGCACCCGCCTTGTCCCACACGAAGAGCGAGATGGTGCCCGGCTGCTTGCCATGGATCAGCAGCTGCCCGGGAGCAGTGACGAGGGCGTCCGCGACGTCCGGCACGGTCAGCGACACGCGCGCGATCGGCGAGCCGATGTTCAGCACCGCCGAGCGGCCGACCAGCAGATCGATGTCCATCGGAATGGCCGTATCGATGCCGATGCCGGTGTTGCTGCCCGGCGCGGCAGTGAATGCCGGGGGCTGCTGCGCCTGCGGCTGCTGCGCCTGGGGCGCGGCAACGAGGATGGCAATGATGAACGCGCTCAGTGCCGTGCCGAAGGCGGCCGGCCGCTGTCTGAAGTGCCCGATCATGGAGTCCTCCGCATACCTCTGGAAGCCCGTTGCGGGCCGGTTCAGCGAGACTGTCGTCCGGGTCGAGAATGTGCGTGCCACTGGTGTGCCTCTACTTCACGATTTCCGTGGCGCGCTTGTCGCCGCGAATCATTTCCACGGTCGGTGCCGGCGGCGGCGCCGGCGCTTCCATCGTCACTGGGGCGGCCACCTTGCGGGCCGAGGTCGTCCGTGGCGCGGGAACTGCCGCCACGACACCCTTGGTCGAGCCCAGCAGGCCCGCCGGCTTGATGCCGGGCGTGAGCGGCGCACCCTGATCGAGCGGATTGCGGAGAGCGAGTTGAATCTTGCCTTCGGTGCTGGCGAGCGCCAGGCGCTCGACCTGCTCGGGCGTGACCAGCAGCGTCACGACCGTGACCTGCATCGGCTTGCCTTTCTCCTGGTCCTGCTCCATGCGTGTGCCGGCGGTCAGCACCTGCACGTTCGCGAGCACCACCTTCGAGGTCGTGTCCGTCTGATTCATCGTTGGCGTCGCCGTCGCGACCACGTCGACGCGGGTGCCAGGGAGGACGTAACCGGCGACGCCAACCACCTCGTTGACCCGAACCGAGACCGCCCGCATCCCTTCAGGAATGACGGGCGGAAGCCCCGACCCCGCTTCCTTGGATGCGAGCTTCGCCGCGAGGATCGGCTCGTTCTTGACGAGCGGCACGATGATGCCGCGGCCGACGATCTCGTCGGGCGTGGCGAACGCCCCGTCGGGCCCCTGGCCGGCCGGGAAGGCGGCGACGTGCAGGTCCTCTCTCTTCAGCTCGGCCCCCAGCGAGAGGTCGGCTGCGGCGACGACGACGGGTTGGGTCGCCGCTTCGGCGGTCCGTACCGGCTGCCGCTGGACGAAGTTGTAGGTGGCGTAGGCGAGCCCGCCGCCGGCGAGGATGGCAATGGCAATGACGGCGAAGATTCGATTGCGCATGAGGGTTCCCTAGCTCTCGTTTCGCATGACCGCCACTGCCGACATGGTCAGTGGCGTGCCCAGGGTGGAAGACCTGACGACCAGGCGGGCAACGGGATTGAGCACCATGAACTGGAACGGGTAATTGATGGTGACCTGCGAGCCGGTACTCGACCCGAGCGCAACGTTGCGGTTGAGCAGCACCGGCGCGGTGGTGGCCTTTGACAGGCTGCCGATGGTCATGTAGCGCCGCACGGTGACTTCAACCTCCGCGTCGGTGGTGCCGGCAATCACCGCGACGCGAGCGCCCTCGCGCGCGGCGTTGGTGAGCACCTGCCAGGTCTGGTAGGCGCGGCCGAATTCGAAAATCGCGACCGAGACCAGGAGGATCAGCGGCAGCGTCACCGCCGCTTCGATGAGCGCCGCTCCGCGTTGATTCGATCTCAGTCTCGAGCGCATGGTTCCCTTCTTCCGGCAGCTCGCCCGTCCGGGGCGGCGTCTGACTAGCCGATGACCGCCGCCAGCAGGCTGCCGACGGCAATCGCTGGTCCGTAGGCGAAACGGCGGCCTGGTCCGGCCGTCGCCAGGTTGTGCGGCGCATCCGACGGTTGCGCCACCAGGTGCGCGGTGCCACGAATCGTTGTCGCCAGGCGGCCCCGGCGCGCGGCGACGAGCACCGCGAGCACGCCGCCGGCGACGGCGGTGAACAGGAACGCCCGGACGATCAGTCCCGGCCCGAGCAGCGCGCCGACCGCGCCCATCAGCTTCACGTCGCCGGCACCCGTCGCGCCCAGCAGATGCCCGGGCAGCATCAGGAGCAACCCGAGTGCGACGCCGGCGCCGACCGCGGGCAGCGACAGCCCGCTTGCACCCGTCACCGCCAGAGCGACGCCGGTGGCGGCCATCAGAGCGGTCACCACGTTCGGGATCCGGCGCGTGCGCAGGTCGATCGCCGTCGCGATCAGTAGACCCGCGGCGAGCGCCGCGAACGACGGCTCAGAAATTGGCGGCAATGGACTGCCAGAAAATAGTGTTGATGGTGTTGCCAAGGGCCGACACCGCGCCGATCGCGAACACCGCGATCAGCGCCATGAGCAGGCCATACTCGAGCAGATCCTGCCCGTCGTCCGTACGGCGCAGTCGCAGGTCGAGCAGTCGTTTCCAGAGGGCGGTCGTGGTCGGTGGCATGGTCTGCTCCTCGACAGCGAAAGATGGCCTGCGTGAGATCCGGTCGAAAGAGAAGGGACCGGCGGCACCCCGCCGATCCCTTCCGAGTGCGGCCTACGCCGCGGCGCCGAGCTGACCGGCGATGTTGTTGAAGATCTGCGAGACGCTGGTGCCGGCCGCGCCGACGGCGCCGATCGCGATCAGCGCGATCAACGCGACGAGCAGCGCGTACTCGAGCAGGTCCTGTCCTTCTTCATCACGCGCGAACGACTTCACGAGGTTGAGCAGGTTCAACATGAGTTCCTCCCCCGAGGAAATTGCACTGCGCCAGCAGTGCGTTGCGGCAGCGCCGCGTTGGTCGGTGTTGGGCGGCGGTTGCCGCGTCACGGCCGCTTGAATCGCAACGGCGATGCCACGCGGGAAACGCTGCGCGGGACCCGCGAGGCAACTTGTTCGTGCGCCAGTGATTGGTTCGGAATCGTCGATGAGCGGGCCAGGAACCGGCGCCGGCGGCACACCTCGATCGAACGCCGCAAATCCGTAACGCCTCGCGCGGATCTGTGCGGAACCTTGAGCGTTTTCGCGCGTCTCTAGGAAGCGACGACAACCGGGTCCTCGTTTTTGTGGCGGGAATTCACGGGAGATTTGTCCGCACGCACGGAGCGTCGCGTCAGGCACGCGGCTTGCGAATTCGCCTCTACGAGGCCACCCATCATGAAGATCGCCCTTCGTCAGTACGCGCTGTCGGTTGCGATCTTCGCGATCGTGCTGGGCGGCGTCGTGTCGGTCGACGAGCGCGTGCGGGATCGCTTCTCCGCGGTCCTGCATGGTGACGACTCGTTGTCGCCATGGGGCGACCGCGTCACGGACCTCGGCGAGGCGCTCATGAGTGCGGCGCGGACCCAGAGCCTGGAAGGCGCCCCGCTCCTGATCTTCGCCACCGTCGGCGGCGTGCTGTTCCTGTTCATGTTCAGGACCTAGCGTCTGGTGATGCAGCACCAAACTCGCCAGAGCGTCACCGCGTCGCGCGTCGTCTTCGGTCGCGCCGATCTGCCGATCGCCGTCACTTCCCGTCCCGACCCTGCAGCAGCAGCTGTGCGGGGCACTCCGCAACGCGTCACCCTTCCTGAGGGCTAGCCGTGCCGCTCGTACTCGCCATCGAACCTGATGCCCGCCAGGGCGCCGTGCTGCAACGGATCGTCCGCGACCACGTGCATGCGGAGTTGCTCCTGGTCGACTCGCCGGACGCCGCGGTGGCCTCCCTGGCAACGCACATTCCCGACGTCATCCTGGTGTCGATGCTGCTGGCGCCGGCGGACGAGGAGGACCTGATCGAGCGACTGCGTTCCCTCGACGGTGGACGCCACATCCAGACCTACACGATTCCGCAGTTCGCCTCGACGCCGGGCGACCTGGAGGATGATGCGAGCGGCCGCTTCCTCGGTAAGCTCCGCAAGAAGAAGGGACGCGCCGTCGCCCACACCCCGGGCTGCGATCCCGACCTGTTCGCGACGGAAGTCGTGACCTTCCTGAGTCGCGCCCAGGAGCTGAAGGAACAGAGCGAGGGAGATGCCGCCCGGATGCTCCGCCTGTCTCCGCGGGAGGCCGCGGCGGAGTCATCTGTCGACGGCGGCTCCGACGTGGACACGCCGGACGCTGCGGTGGCGGAGGACTCGTCCTGGGCCTCACCCTTCGAATGGCGCCGCACCGCGGCGACGAAGCCGACGACCAAGTCGGCGAAGGCTCGGGTCGATCGTCCCGGAACGTCAGCCGGCGAGTCGCTGGCCGAACAGGAGCGGATCACTCAGGACTTAGCTGACGCGGGCCCCGTCGATGAGGATGCTCGAGAGAGCGCCGGGATCGCTGCGGAAGCGATCACGCAGGGCCAGGCGGAAGAGGATCAAGGCGCGGCCACCGAGGAAGCCCTGCGTCTCGAAGCGTTGGCGCGCGCAGAAGAAGCGCGCCTCGAGATCGAGAGAGAGGCCGCGCTGCATCGCGTCAACGAAGACCGTCTCGTGGCGGAGTTCGAGGCGGCCGATCGCCGCGAGCGGGAGGCTCGTGAGCGGGCCGAGGCCGAAGCGGCGCTGGCACGTGAGGCGGAGGTCGCCCGCCTGAAGCGAGAAGCGCAGGCATTGGCGCAGCAGGAGCGAGAGGCGCAGGAGGCAGAGGCGGCCGCCGCGCGTGTACGTGAGGAGCTCGAGCGCGGGCGTCAAGCGGCTGAAGCGGAAGCGACCCGGAGAATGGCGGAGGAAGTGGCAGCGGCACGGGAGCGCGCCGAGCTCGAACAGCTCAGAGAGCGCCACGAAATCGAGCAGCGCGAGCGCGAGGCGTCCGAGCGCCAGCGGCTGGACGCGGAGGCCGCGCAGCGAGCGGAGGCCGAGCGCCGCGAGGTCGAACGCCTCGAGATCGCACACCGAGCGGAGGTCGCGCGCTTGGAGGCCGAGCGTCTCGAGATCGCACATCGAGCGCAGGTCGAGCGCCTGGAGGCCGAGCGTCTCGAGGTCGCACAGCGAGCGGAGGTCGAGCGTCTGGCGGCCGAACAGCAGCGTCTAGCCGAGGAGCGTGAGCGACTCGCCGCCGAACGGGCCGACTGCGAGCGGATGCAAGCCGAGCGTCAGGACGCCCTATCGGCACCGCCGCAAAACGCGGCACGACTCGCCGGGGAAACGACGCATGACGCGCTGGTCGACCCGGAGCAGATCCGGCGTGAACGGCTCGCCGCGGCTCAAGAGACGGCCCGCCGACGCCGTGAGGACAAAGCACGCAAGGCCGCAGCCGCACGGCTTCGTCGTCCTGCGCATCCCGCGCGGCCCTCCGCCGAGGCGCCCGACCGGAGCGCTGGGGAAGAGCCGCCCGCCCGCACCGGAGAGAAAGACCCGTATGCCGAGTTCCGCGAGGACCACGACCACCCGCGCGGTCCCCTGCGCCTGCTGCCGGTCGACGGCTGGGCGCGCCTCGAGCAGCCGAAGCCGGGCGCTGACGTTGCGGACGAGTCCAGCCCGCTGCACGGACTGATCGCGGGCCTCTCGGTCCCCACACACGTCGCCGTCATCTCGTACCCCCGTGGCTGCCGCATTCGTCGCGTCCGCGTCCGCCCGCTCATCGTCTCGGACGATGAGCTCGGGCAGGCGGTGATCGTCTCGCGCAGTGTGCTGGATGCGAGCCGGAGCGCGACACAAGCGACACAAGCGGCTCACAGGTAACCGCAAGATCCGCGATGTAGACGACGATCGAGGATCGCAGATCCTGATCATCCGTGGGTGTGGGGCGGGGGCGCGAGTGCCGCCGATGGCCGCTTCAACTCGCTGCGATTCCAACGACTTGAGTCGGGCGGGCGGCTATTCCTGCGCAAGGCTCGAAGGCACGGCCAAGGACTTGCGTCACGAGATCCCAGCGCACCATGGGATCCTCCATCTGGCAGATCGGCGATCAGCTTCGCGTCCGCGGCCAACGCTGGACACTCCGGGATCTCACCGCGTGGCCGGCGTCCACGGAGCTGCGGCTGTCCTCGCCGCGGCGCTCGGCGTTCACGATCCTGACTCCGTTCGATCGGCCGACGACGGCCGGCTCTGCGATGGGCATTCGAACGGTCCACGCACGCCGCTTCCTGCACGTCCTTCGGCGCGCGGTGGCCGCGGCGACACCGTATGGAGGGTCGATCGCGGCGGCACGCGCGGCGGTGCAGTTGCTCTCGCATCAGCTCGAGCCGCTGCTGGCAATGGTCCGTCACGGCATCGCCCGCGTGCTGGTGGCCGATGCGGTAGGTCTCGGCAAGACGATCCAGGCGGGCTTGATTCTGCTGGAGCTCGCGGCGCGCGAAGCGGGCTTCCGCGCGCTGCTCCTGATCCCTGCGGGGCTGAAGGCGCAGTGGCGGCAGGAACTGCGCGATCGCTTCGCGCTCGAGGTCGAGGATGCCGACGCCACCTGGCTTCGCAGGGCTGCCGCGGATCGGCCGGCTGACGTCAACCCCTGGTCGCTGCCGGGCATCTACCTGACCTCGATCGACTTCGCCAAGCGGCCCGAAGTGCTCCGCTCCCTCGAAGACACCACCTGGGACCTCGTCGTCTTGGATGAGGCGCACGCGGCTGCCGGTGCAAGCGATCGGCGCCGTGCGGCGCATGCGCTCGCGTGCCGGTCGCGGCGCGTCCTGCTGCTCACGGCTACGCCGGATATCGGTGACCGCGCCGCCTTCACAGCTCTGTGCAACATCGGCGCGCTCGACGGACATGACGCGCCAGTGGTCATGTTCCGGCGGGCCCGGGAGGATGTGGTGCCCGGCCATCCGCGGCGAAGTGTCCTCTTACGCGTGCGGCCGACGCCCGCCGAGCAGCGCATGCACGACCTGCTCGACCGCTACACGCGACGCGTCCTGGCCGAAGCCTCGGCACGCGACGACCGCCCGGCCAGGCTCGCTACCATCGTGCTCCGCAAGCGTGCCCTCTCGAGCGCGTCATCTCTCGCGGTGTCTGCGTACCGGCGTCAACAACTCCTCGGAGGTGCGGCGCCCTCCCCCGAGCGCCAGCTTCTGCTGCCTCTGGCGGACGAGGATCCCCTTGCGGATCTGGTCGAAGACGACGACCTGGCCGCACCAGGGCTGGCGGACGTTCGCGAGGAGCGCCACTGGCTCGCGTCAATCATCGAAGCTGCGCGCCTGGCCGCGCGGGCCGAGAGTAAGGCCGCCCGGCTGGCCCGCATTCTGGACCGCATCTCGGAGCCGGTCATCGTCTTTACCGAGTACCGGGACACGCTGGAACGCCTCGCGCAGCTCGTACGCGCGGCCGGCCGCAAAACAGAGACCATGCATGGCGGGATGGAGAGGGGCGAGCGTGAGCGCGTCCAGCGCGCGTTCAACCGGGGAGGCAGGGTCCTGCTCGCGACCGACGCCGCCTCCGAAGGCCTCAACCTGCACCACAGCTGCCGGATCGTCGTGCACTACGAGCTGCCGTGGCGTCCCGCGCGCATCGAGCAGCGCGTCGGTCGCATCGACCGGCTCGGGCAGACGCGCCGGGTTCACGAGATCGCCCTGGTCGCGGCGGGGACCGTCGAACGCCTCGTCCTCGCACCGCTGGTCGCGCGGGCGGCGCGGGCCCGGATCAGTGGCGGAGTCGCTGCCGGCTTGCTGGATTCGCTCAGCGAGGCTGCGGTGCTGGAGCTCGTCATGGGCGGCGAGTTGCGGGTGCCGCCGGGGACGGTTGCCGCGGCCCCGGCGACCCGCGCGTTGGACCTGCGGGACGAAGCGGCGGGCGAAGTCTCACGTCTCGAGAGGTCGCGGGCATACCTCGCGCGCTCGCCTCCACGCGAGCCATCGCACCAGCCTTCGATTGTCCTCTGCCGGCTCCGTCGTGTTGCAAAACGGATGGAATGGGGAGTGGTGGCGGTGTTCGCGATCTCGCTGACCGACACGGATGGCCGTTCGCTTCACTCCGAGCTGGTGCCGCTTCGTCTCGACGCACCGCCATCGCATGGGTTGCGCGGCCGAGCGGTTCATGAGCTCTGCGCCTCCGTGAGGCGATGGGCTGGCGAATCGGGCCATCCGCTGTATGAGGCCGTGACCCGGCTGGCTGTGGAGGTCGAGGGGCGGGTCGCAACGATGCATCGGTCGGCAGCCATCGAGATGACGCGGCGAGACGAAGGCCTGCGTCGCACCCAGCCGTCGGCAGCAGCCGCGATCGTTCAGGCCGGGCTCTTCGATCGACGGGCGGTCGTGGCGCACGCGCGCGCGACGGCTGTGAGGGGCGCGTTGCTGGAGGGAATCGATGCGCGTCTGCAGCGGCAGGCTGCATCAGAGCCACTCGAAGCGCAGGTCGAGCTCGTGGCGGTGTTGTCGATCCCCAGACAAGCCCGATGATCCCAGGGATCAGCGGGCCGCTGCTCTCGCATGATGCGCTGGAGCGGGTCATCCCCGGGGTCATGGCCGGGCAGCTCGGAGAGGTGGAGCGGGACGCGGCGTCGCGGCGATTTCGCCAATGGTACCGGGCGGTAGCGGCTCGGCTCGGTCCGTCCGCGTCGGCGCGCACCGTGTTCGATCAGGTGGCCGGGCCGCTGGTCGAGCGGCTCGGGTTTCGCACCGCCGCGCTGGATTCGTCCGGGCCACACTACCGCGCGCTGCTCGAATCCGGCGGGCTCGTGGTGTCAGTGCTGATCGTCACGCCGTGGGGGCAAGATCTTTCAGTTCTGTGGCGGGACATGGTGCGTCATGGGCTCGCCTGGGCGGCTCGGTGGTGCCTGTGTGTGTCGGGACCGGTGCTGCGCGTTACGGACAGCCAGCGCACCTACGCGCGCCGCTTCGCCGAGATCGACCTGCAATCTGCGGCCGAACATGACGCCACGTTTGCCGTCCTGTGGGGGCTGTTGCGGGCGGCTGCCCTGGCAGGGCCGGCGCCGTCGGTGCTCGATCGTGCCGTGGCGATGTCGGATCAGCATCGCGTGTCGGTGCGCAACTCGCTGCAGCAGGGAGTCGAGGAGGCCCTGACGCGGCTGACCCGCGCCTTTCTCCGCGCCCAACATCGTCGTCTCCGCAGGGCGGCGCGGCCGGCGTCAGCCGCCCTGTGCGCGGACGAATCGCTGGTGATCATCTATCGCGTCCTGTTCCTCCTGTTCGCGGAGGCGCGCGGGCTGGTCCCGAAGTGGCATCCGGTCTTTCGTGACGGCTACACCATCGAGGCGCTCCGCGCGGATGTCGAGCGACTGCCGCGGCCGGCCGGACTCTGGGAAGCGCTGCAGGCGATCGCCCGGCTCGCGCATCGAGGCTGCCGCGCCGGCTCGCTTCGCGTCCCGGCGTTCAACGGCCGGTTGTTCTCGCCGGCGCACGCCCCACTCGCGGACGTCCTGGCGCTGGACGATGGCGCGGTGCGTGAGGCGTTGCTGGCGTTGACGACCCGGCCGGCCACGCGCGGGGGGCGTGGGCGCGGGGGGCGTGGGCGCGAGCGGATCTCCTACGGCGACCTGGGTGTGGAGCAGCTTGGTGGGGTCTACGAACGGCTCCTGGATTTCGCGCTGCCCGAGGACCTTGCCGGCGCGCCGCGCGCCTCGGACCGCCGGAAGGCCACGGGCTCCTTCTACACGCCGCGATCCCTGACGGAAGCGCTGGTTCGCCGGACGCTCGCGCCACTGGTGCTCGACGCCTCACCTGACGCGATTCTTGCGCTGCGGGTCGTCGACCCCGCGATGGGCAGCGGCGCGTTCCTCGTGGCCGCGTGCCGATATCTCGCGAGCGCCTACGAGCTGGCGTTGATTCGCGAGGGGACGGCCTCGGCCGGCGATCTCTCGGACGCGGACCGGGCCGGGTTCCGGCGGGTCATCGCGCAGCGGTGCCTGTACGGCGTGGATCGCAATCCGATGGCCGTGCAGCTGGGCCGCCTGTCGATGTGGCTGGCGACGCTGGCGGCCGACCGGCCGCTGACGTTTCTCGATCACCGCCTGCGTACCGGCGACAGCCTGGTCGGCGCGGCGCCGTGGGACATCCTGAGGCAACAAGCGCCGGGCAGCCGCAGCCGGGCCCGGGCCAACCCTCTGCCGCTGTTCGAAGACGACGGCCTGGACCGGGCGCTTGGTGCCGCAGTCGCGGTGCGGGGAGAGCTCGCGCTCGGCCCCGGCGATACGCTCGAACAGGTGCGAGCGAAAGAGCGGGCACTGGCGCACCTGCAACAAGACGAGTCCGGGCTCACGCGATGGAGGCGGGTCGCCGACGCCTGGTGCGCGGTCTGGTTTCAGGAGGCTACCGAACGCGCGCAAAGCCGGACCTCTTTCCCGGATGTGATGGCGTCCATCTTCCAGCGCCCCACTGCGCTGCCGGCGCGCCTGCTGCAACGGGTGATATCGGCGGGCGAGGCCGCCGCGGCGGCGCACCGGTTCTTTCATTGGCCGCTCGAGTTTCCTGAGCTCTTTCACGACGAGCAGGGGCGTGCCCTGGATTCGCCGGGCTTCGACGCCGTCCTCGGCAATCCACCCTGGGAGATGCTGCGCGGCGACTACGGCACCGCCCGCACGCGCGCGGAGGCGCGACTCGCGGGATCCCGCGTGGCCGACTTCGTGCGCGGATCCGGTATCTATCGGCTGCAGGGCGACGGCCACGTCAACCTGTATCAGCTGTTCGTGGAGCGCGCGCTCGGACTGCTGCGCGCGAACGGTCGGCTGGGTCTCGTCCTCCCGTCCGGCTTCGCCGTGGATCACGGCTGCGCCTCACTGCGCCGCGCGCTGTTCGAACGCACGCGGGTGGACACGCTCCACGGCTTCGAGAACCGCGAGGGCCTGTTCCCGATTCATCGCGGCCTCAAGTTCCTGCTGGCCACCGCGACCGTCGGTCCGCAAACGACGAACATACCGGCCCGATTCGGGCTGCGCCGCGCCGAGACGCTCGACGCGCTGGCGGATAGCGGGGTCGATGCGCAGTCCGTTCCGCTGCCGCGCTCGCTGCTGGAAAAGATGAGCGGGACGCAGCTGGTGGTGCCCGAGATTCGCTCGAGGATCGACCTGGAGATCGTGTCGGCGATTGCCTTCAGTGCGCCGCCGCTGGGCGATCCGGACGGCTGGCACGTGACCTTCGGGCGCGAGCTCAACGCGACCGACGACAAGCGCCACTTCGTCAGCGGAGGCAAGGGACTGCCGGTCATCGACGGCAAGCATATTCGCCCGTTCGCGACCGACTGGTCACAGAGCCAGATCAGGCTTCCGGAACACGTCGCCGAGCAGCTGACCGGCGCGCGGGAGGCGCGCCATCGATCGCGGCTCGCCTACCGCGACGTCGCATCCTCCACCAACCGACTCACGCTGATCGCGGCGATTGTCCCACCCGGTGTGCTGACCACGCATACGCTCTTCTGCAGCCGCGAACCAGTGGACGATGAGTTGCTCTTGTTTCTCTGCGGGATGTTCAACAGCTTTGTCGCGAACTATCTGGTGCGGCTGCAAGTCGGCACTCATGTCACGGCCGCACTCATGGCCCGGCTGCCGGTGCCCAGACCGTCGCGCCCCTCGGCGGCCTTCAGGCTTGTCGCCTCGTGCGCGGACGTCCTTCGCGCCGGCATCACGGCCACGCCTCATGCGCGGCTCCAGGCGACGGCGGCGCGTCTTTACGGGGTCAGTGCCGCGCAGCTTCGGCACGTGCTCGACACGTTCCCGCTCGTGAGCGTCGAGGAGCGGCAGGCCGTGATCGAGGAGTTCGACGCAGCGCCGGCTGGAAGCTACTGACGGTGCGATCCGCTCTTTGCCTACCACTGCCGCGCGCGCGATGCCCGCAAGGAAACGTGACCGTCGTGCATCGCACAGCCTATCGTCCTGAGCCGTCATTTTCACGCACCCGGCTGCCGCGATGCGCTCGCCGCGCCTGGCGTTACCGTGGCGTGCTCTATACGACGCGCGAGCTCGCTCGCTTGTGTTGGGGCCTGGCAGGCGCTGGACGAGACCGTCGCGATATCTCATGAAGATGGCAGAAGTGAAACAACGGTGCTTCCCGTCTGCCATTTGCGCGGGGCATGATGCGGGGCTCGAGAATAAGCGCGCCCTCCCGCAAACCGTCAGAACGTCTCGTTCAATGTCGGTTGGCAAACGTCCGGCAGGCCGTGCACTACTACCACTATCGGCGCAACTGCTCCGCTTGTGGCGGGTGCTGTATCTGCCCGGATTCCTGACGCCGGGCAACACGATTCGACTGTGCGTCATTTGTCGCGCGTTCGCAGCGTTAGCGGTGGAGCGCGTACAGCACGCCGATGCCGAGCTCGGTCAGCACGACCACGGTGGTCAGGACGAAGAACCACTCGCGGATGCGCACGTACTCGACGATCGAGACCACGACCCGCAGCATCGGCGTCGCCATGAGGATCAGCAACCCGGCCGTGAGGAGATGATCCGACCACCCGCCGTCGGAGACGAACATCAGCAGCAGGAGACCAAGGACCAGGCACACGGCGCTGGCGGCCACGCCCGTCACCAGCAGCCATCCGAGCTGACGTTCGAGCCGTTCGAGAGTCTCGTCGCTCGCTGCCATCAGCTGTGAACGAAATAGAGAAGCGACACCGTGCACAGCACGCCGGCCATCAGCAGCTTGAGGCCACGGGCCTTCGCCCGATCGCTGTACCAGAAACCGGCCTGCGATCCAATCAGGACGCCGAGCACCGCTGCGGCGGTGTGGGCCGGCAGCAGGTAACCATTGGCGTAGTGTATCGGCACCGATGCGACGGCGGTGACCCCGATCATCAGGCCGCTGGTTGCGGCCGCAGCGCGCATCGGCACGCCGCACCACACGTTGAGCGCGGGGACCTTGAGCGTCCCGCCGCCGAGGCCGAACGCACCCGAGACGTACCCGGCCATCGCCGAGGCCGCCAACCCGACCGGCAGGCGCTTCACGCGGTACACGACCTCACAACCGCTCTCATCGTCGTGATACCGGCCACCGAACCGGCCGGGATTCACGGAGGCGTCGAGCACGTTGCGCCGGCTCAGACGCGTCAGCATGAACACCGCGATGCCGCCGGTCACGATTGCAAACAGGAGGCGCAGCACGTGCTCCGGCAGCAAGTGCAGGGTCATCGCCGCGACCAGCCCGCCCGCCGCGGAGGCCATCTCCAGCACCATGCCGAGCCGCAAGTTGATCAGGTTTCGTCCCGCGCTGCGCGCCGACACCGCGCTCGACGTGGCGATCACGGTCATGAGGCTGATCGCCCCGGCGACCTTGAACGGCAGGCCCACAGCGAGATTGAGGAAGGGCACCAGGAAGACGCCGCCGCCGAGCCCCAGCAACGCACCGAGTGCCCCGGCCGCGGCCCCCGCACTCATGATGATCGCGATCAGGGTGGGGGTAATCATGCAAAGCGGTCGAACGCCGCGCGGGGCTCGATTCTATCGCAGCGAGCAGACTGGCATCGCGAAATCGGGGCCCGTCGGCGCGTCGCGCGCGTCGTGAAGAAACACAGACACCGCCGCTCGAGCCAACGCGGTATCACCCGACGCCGAGGCGGCAGGCCCTCCTCGACGCAGTCCTCAGCCCGCCGGCTGCGCCCAGGGTTTCAGCACTGCGTAGAGCGTCGAGATGACCGGCACCGGCACGCCCGCGCGCGCCGCACGGCGCACGACCGCACCTTGGAGCGCCTCGACCTCGATCCGCTTTCCCATCGACAGATCGATCAACAGCGACGAGCGCATGGTCGGCGGGATGTTGGTCATGTAGGCGCGGACGCGGCCGATCATGTCGGGCGCGACCGGCACGCCCTCCGCGCGCGCGACCGCCTCGATCTCGCGACATCCATCCAGAAGCCTGGCACGGATGTCCTCGTCCGCCCAGAGCGGACCGATCGGCAGCCGCGCCGCGCCGGTGAAGGCGGCGGCGGAAACGAGCAGGATGAACTTCTCCCAGATCGGGACCCGGCAGTCGTCGACGGTCTCGACTTCGATGTCCCCGCTCGTCAACGCGTCACCGATGGCGCGGACACGGTCGGACAGCCGTGGCGGATCACCGAACACTTCGCCCATGACGATGCGGCGGTGGGTTCCGGTCTGTTCGATCACGCCGGGTTCGACGATGGCGGCCGCGACGTACGTCGTGCCGCCGATGATTGGCCGTTCTCCATAGCGGGCGGCCAGCTCGGCGACGCTGTCCACGCCGTTCTGCAGCGTGAGGATCGACGTATCGGGCCCGAGCATCGGCGCGATCAGCGGCAGCGCCGTCTCGTTGTCGTACGCTTTCACCGCGACCAACACGACGTCGACGCGACCGATCCGGGATGGATCCTCCTCGGCAGCAGCCCGCACTGTGAAGTCGCCGAGCGCGCTGCTTCGTACTGTCAAGCCACGCTCGCGGATGACGCGCAGGTGGGCTCCACGTGCGATGAAGGTGACATCATGACCGGCGCGGGCCAGTCGCGCTCCGTAGTAGCCGCCGACTCCGCCGGATCCGAGGATTGCGAATCGCATCGCACCGCACTGTACCATGGCGCTCTGCGCCGACCGCGCGCCACCGGGATCGTCATCACGCTCCTGCACTCTGCCGATAAGTCCCCCGAAGGCATCGGCTTCGGAGTAAAATCCCGATCGCCTTTCTACGGCGCTCCGCGCCGTTTCCGGAGGTCGAAATGGCGGCCCGTCTCACCGCGTTCGTCGTTGTCGCCATTGTTGCGGTCACCCTGATCGCCGGCCTCATCGTCGGCGCACAGCGCGACGACAGTGATGGCCCGGTGGACGTGATCGTCCACAACGCCCGGGTCTATACCGCCGACACTGCCGGACGAACGGCCGAAGCCGTGGCCATTCGCGGCAATCAGATTCTGCGCGTCGGCACCGACCGCGAGATCTCCCGCCTCAAGCGTCCACAGACGACGATGATCGATGCGCGCGGCGCGACCGTCCTGCCCGGGTTCAACGACACCGCGGTCGATCTGGTGGGGGGTGGCGCGGCCAGCGATCGAGTCGACCTGCTCGACGCACCGTCCTTGGACGATGTCGAACATCGCGTGCGCGAGTGGGCGGAGGCGAATCCGGATCAGCCCTGGGTGCTCGGCCGCGGGTGGCAGCGCGAGCTGTTCGCCGACGGCCGGCCCACGCGCCAGCTGCTCGATCGGCTGGTGCCGGACCGGCCAGCGCGGCTCCTGAGCTCCGACGGGCGCACGGCGTGGGTCAACACCCGTACCCTGCGGCTCGCCAAGATCACCCGCAAGACAGCCGCACCCGCCCAGGGCACGATCGTGCACGATGCACGAACGGGTGAACCGACCGGCCTCCTGGAAGGATCGGCGCTGGCCCTGGTCGAGCGTCTCGTGCCGGCGCCGACCGCCGGCGATCGCGAGCGCGCGCTGCGCACCGCGATTGCCACGGCGCAACGCCACGGCGTCACGAGCATCCAGGATGTCGCCGACGGCCCGGAGGACCTCGCGGTTTACGCGAGCGCGCGACGCACCGGCGACCTGCAGGTCCGCGTCTACGCGGCGCTGCCGGTGACGAGCGACCTCCCTGACGCTGACCTGGATCAACTCGAGGTGACGACTCGCAAGTTCCCGGACGATCCGCTGCTCAAGGCCGGGGCGGTGAGCGTCCCGCTCGACGGCGGCGTCCCTCTGCCCGGCGGAAGCGAATCGCCGGCGGATACGCTGCACTTCGACGCGGACACGCTGAACCGACTGATCCGGCGGCTCGACGCACGGGGCTGGCAGATCCTGACCGGAGCATCAACTGAACTCTCAGCCCGCATGGCGTTCGATGCCTACGCCCACGCCGTGAAATCCAACCCCGATCGCCGGGGCGAGCGCCGCCACCGCCTCGAGCACCTCAGCGCGGTTGCAGACGACGATCTTCCTCGAGCGGGATCTCTTCACTTGCTGGCTTCACTCCGGCCGTTCGAGCGCCGCGCGGGCGCCGACGCGTCGCCGGCAACCGATCTATCGGCACTCGCGCGCCGGCTGCTGACGGCGAAAGCCCGTGTGGCTCTGGGCAGCGGCTGGCCGTCCGCGCCAATCGATCCGCTCGAGGTGCTGAACGCCATTGCCGGTCCCGCCGACACCGCGGATCGAGATGACGATGCGCCACGGTTGTCGTTGAAGGCGGCGATCGATGCCTACACCTCGGGCTCGGCGTGGGCGTCCTTCGACGAACAGCGCAAGGGCACGATTGCGCCGGGCATGCTCGCTGATCTCGTGGTGTTGTCCGACGACATCCTGACGACCCCGGCCAAGCTACAGGGGGCGCGCGTCGAAGTGACGATCTTCGACGGCAAGGTCGTGTTCCGCCGCTCTGAGCGCGCCACGAACTGAGCGCCCCTAGTCAGAGATTCGCTGACATATTCCGGGCGGCGCATCCGCCTCGCGGGCGTTGCTCATCGCTCATTTATGCCCCAATAAACTCGCTCTTCGCGCCTTGCGATCCGGGAGCCGCGCCCAGAATATTTGTCAAAGAGCCTCTGACTCGGGACACTAGCGGAAGATCAGCTCCACTTGATATTTCCCCGGCGCCGCGGCGGGCTTCAGCACCGCAAAGCGCGCCGGCTGGCCGACGCTGACGCCGGCCTCCTCCTTGGTCCGCCATTCGGGCAAATCGACGATCTGCCCTTCGGTCAGCTTGTCATCGAGGAGCGGAATCACTGTTTTTCCGGTGGCGTCGATGGTCCGCAGCGCGCCCAGCGTGCGCAGATCCCCCATGTCGTCGATCGTCACCGTCGTCTGCAACTCGCGGCGCCCGTCGACGACGTTGACGCGGCGGTTGGCGATGAGGCCGATATCGGACGTGAAGGGTGGGACGCCGGCGCCGTTGATCACCGTCGCGTTCGAGATCAGGACAAACAGCGTCTTGGTGTCGTTCATCGGCAGATCTTCGTAGCGCTTCGGGTTGGCCTTGTCGACCTGACCGGTCGCCAGCGCGTCGAGCGCGGAGAGAATCGCGACGAAGTTGAGCCGGACGAGCATCGCGTCAGGCTCCGCCGACGGCCACGGGCCGGTCTCGATCAGCACCACCGGCGTGCCCCACAACGTGATGTTGTCGCCGAACGCGCGCACCTCGAACTCGTCGTCGTACCGGCCGATCTGGCCTGACGCCAGCGGTTCCAGCGCGTCGCGGATGACGGCGCACAGGCGCTTCGTGAGCTGGCGCCCGGCGTTCTCGTTGCGAGACTCGTCGTATGCCACCGACAGCAGCGAGATGGAGGCCGGCTTCGGTGGCGTGCCGACCGAGGTCCGCCAACTCTGGTTGTGCAGATTGAAGCCGACGGCGGGGTTGAGCCGATCGCGCAGGGCCTTCAGGACCCGCCCTTCCGGGGTTTGCAGGCGGAGCGCGTCGCGATTGATGTCGATGCTCTGCGCGTTCCGCCGCTGAAAGCGTTCGGCGCCGTCGGGATTCAGCATCGGGACGAGGTGCAGCGTCAGCTGCGCGAGGATCCGGCGGACCATCGGATCCTCGCGGTGCTGCTTGATGTATTCGAATATGTCGAAGAGCGCCGCCGTCGCGGTCGGCTCGTCCCCGTGCATCTGCGACCACAGCAGCACGCCGGTCGGCCCCGTGCCAATCGTGACGTGATAGATCGCCCGCCCCTCGAGCGACTCGCCGATCTTCTCGAGCGCGAACAGCCCCGGCGACGCGGTCACGACCTCGTTCAGCCGCTTCACGACCTCTGCATGATCGAGCAGCGGCGGCAATGGCGGCGACACATGTTCGGTGTCCCAAATCCGCGCCAGCTGCGGCGACGGAATGGACGCCTCCTGCGCCCGAGTGACGGGCCTTGCGAGGGACAGCGTCAGCACCAGGCTCAGGCAGAAGGTCAACGCGAATCGTGTCAAGTGCATGGGGTACTCATTGCCGGGACTCGGGACCCGGGACCCGGGCGCCCGGGGGCGGGACTCGGAACCCGGGATCAGAAACTTGGGACTGGGACGGCTCGGGGCCCGAACCGGCAACTGCGAACGCTCCGAGCGGGGAACGGAATATCGGACAATCCGAGCGCGGGGAACTATGGCTCCGAACCTGGAACCCTTCCCACCGCCCAGCACTCAGCGCCGGTCCCGGCCCGAGTCCCGGGTCCCAAATAGTCCCGCTACTTATACCGAAGCCTGACCATCGTCGGCTTGGTGCCGGTAAGGACGATGAACAGGTTGTCGAATTCGCTGTCGGCGATTGTCACTGCTGGCTTCACACCGAGCGCGGTCATCACCTCGGGCACGGTGTTGGAGTGACCTACGACCAGGACGGCGCCTTTCGCCGCCTTCAGCTTGGCGACGAGCGCAGCGGTCTCATCCGCCTTCACGACCGTCGCGGTCACGTGTTGCGCCGCGGCCGTGGGCGCGGCGGTTTCCTGGGTGCGCTTGAACTCGGTGGTGAAGATCGCCATCAGCTTCGTGTCCTTGAGCATCGCGGCCAGCGATTCGGCACGGGCGCGGCCCGCCTCCGAGAGTGACGGATCACTCGCCATACCGCCGGCCCCGCTGTCGGCCCGTTCCGCATGACGGACGAGGAAGACCGTCGCCTGGGCACTCGCCGCGGTCGCCGTCAACGTCAAGAGCAGCCCGGCCAGGATGAAGCGCTTCAGCATGAGACGAGTCCTCTCAATCGACGGTGGCCTGACCCGCCGCGGCGCGGGTGGCGAACAGGTATAGCACGGCACCGGCTGCGATCGCAGCGGTCACAGAGTAGAACTGCGGCGCGGTTACCCCGGCAAGGATCGTGACGGCTATCGCAATCGCGGTGAGTGGAATGACCGGTCCGAAGGGCACGACGAACGACGCCGGTGCCACAGTGGTCACGGCGGCGGGCGATCTCAGTCGCAGGGTGGCGGCGCACGTCGCCAGGTAAACGATCAAACGGGTGATCGCGCTCGCCGCGGCCATCACGGCGAAAGTGCCGGACACGGCGAGCACCAGCGAGACCACGGACGTCACCACGACCGCATTCGCGGGCGTTCTGAACCGTGGATGAACCCGGCCGAAGAAGGCCGGAAGATCGCCGCACTCGGCCAGTGCGTAGAGATTGCGCGACCCGGACAGCGCCTGACCCATGTTGTTGCCAGTGGTTGAGCAGATTGCGCCGATGGTGATGAGCGCCGCGCCGCTCGCGCCGAGGAACAACGCGGCCGCGTCAGCGAGCGGCGTTTTCGATGTCGCGAGGCCGGGCAGCGTCCCGAGCGCCACGACCTGCGCCAGCGACATCACAAGGGTGGCGATCACGATCGTCATGACCAGCGCGAACGGTACCGCCCGGCGCGGATCGCGCGCTTCGCCGGCAGGCACCGGCACGACCTCATAACCGCCGAACGCGTAGATCAGCAGCAGCGCCGTCGTCGAGAGCCCGTGGAGTGTCGGCGTGGGGCCGCCGATCAGCCGCGCGGGATCGATCGCGAACAGACCGGCCGCGATGAAGATCACCAGCGGTGTGAGCTTGGCGATCGTGAGCGCATTCAGCACGAAGCTGCTCTGCTTGATGCCGCGCACGTTGATCGCGGCGATGGCCCCGATGATCGCGGTCATGACGGCCGTGCGCGGACCGCTGCGCGACATCGTCGGCCAGTAGAATGCCAGCGAGGTGACCAACACGTTGATCACCGAGGCCCAGCTGGCGGCGCGCGTGAACCACATCAGCCAGCCGACCTCGAACGCGGCGAAGCGGCCGAACGCCGCCCGCGTATAGAGGTAGGGTCCACCGGTGCCCTCGAAGCGGCTCGCCACCTCGGCGAAGCACAGCGCGATGAGGAGCGACAGGCCGCCTGTCGCCGCGACCAGCCAGGGGCTCCAGGTGCCCGTGTTGGCTGCGACCGCGGCGGGCAGCGCGAACACCGCACCGCCAATCACCTGGTTGACACCGACGGCCGTGAGATCCCATCGGCCGAGTGCCCGTCTGAGTGCCGGACGCGTCGGAGAGGTAGCCACAAGGGTCGGGTCCGGCACCGGGAGGTTGTATCATGGCCGCACTCCTGTTCGAGCCGGCCGCACGGTCGTGCCGGCGGAGCCCACGATGGCGGACCCGGACATCATCATCAAGCCTCGCGACGTCATGCCGGCCGGCGCGGTCACGTTGCCGGCGGCGTACTACACGGATCCCGCGTACTTCCGCACCGAGATGGACCGGCTGTTCGCGCGGGAATGGATCTGTGCCGGCCGCAGCGAGCAGGCCGCCACGCCGGGTCAGTACTTCGTTCGCGAGGTGCTGGGCGAGAGCGTCATCATCACACGAGCCGCGTCCGGGACGGTGCAGGCGTTCTACAACGTCTGCCGCCATCGCGGCACACGCCTCTGTTCAGACGCGGCGGGACAGTTTGCCGGCGCCATCCAGTGCCCGTATCACGCCTGGACGTACGCGCTCGACGGCCGCCTGGTCGGCGCGCCGCACATGGACGACGTGCCGCACTTCGACAAGGCGGCTTACCCGCTGCATCGGATCGCCGCGGACGAGTGGGATGGGCACATCTTCATCTCACTGGCCGAGGCCCCACCGCCGCTACTGGAACAGCTCGCCGATCTCCCGGGCAAATTCACCAGCTGGCGCATGCAGGACCTCCGCCTCGGCCACCGCATCGTCTACGACCTGCGGGCCAACTGGAAGCTGGTCGTCCAGAACTACAACGAGTGCCTGCACTGCCCCAACCTGCATCCGGCGCTCAACCGCCTGTCGCATTACCTGAGCGGCGAGAACGAGCCGCTGCACCAGTCCTACATGGGCGGCCGGATGGACCTGCGGCCCGGTGTGGCGACGATGTCGATGGATGGGACATGTCCGCGGGAGATGCTGCCGGGGCTCTCTGAGACCGAGCGTCGTGGGATCTACTACTACGCGATCCTCCCCAACCTGCTCCTGAGCCTTCACCCGGACTACATGATGGTGCACACGCTGTGGCCGGTGGCGCCGGACCACACGATCAACATCTGCGAGTGGCACTTCCATCCTCGGGAGCTGGCGCGCCCTGGGTTCGATGCCGGCGACGTGATCGAGTTCTGGGATCTGACGAATCGTCAGGACTGGTACGTCTGTGAGCTGTCGCAGGCGGGGATCTCCTCCCGTGCCTATGTGCCCGGCCCGTATTCGAATCGCGAAGACCTGCTCTACGCCTTCGATCGAAAGATCGTCGCGCTGCATGCGGAGGCGGGCACGTAAGGGCGGCGCGGCTGGCGCGTCAACCGCGCCGCGGCTCCACTCGCGCTGGTCTGCTCCCGGCAACGCCGCGATGCGAGCGACGCAAGCATGCCAGGGGGAGACTCAGGCTGGCGGAGTCGCGATCTTTCGAGGCGGGTTGAAGAACGGCGTCTTCACCACGGTCGCCGCCACCCGGTGACGCACAGCTTCGACCGTCACCTCGATCTGCAGCCTCGTGCCGACGACGTAGTGCGGCCGCTCTACCGTGGCCAGAGCGATCATCCGCTTCAGCACCGGCGACCAGGTCGTCGTGGTGGCCCGGCCGACCTGTCGACGGCCGTCATACACCGGCACCGCCACGCGCGACGCTGTCGCACCGACGGTGGGCGGCAGCCCGAGCCGTTCGTACAAACGCTCGACCTCGGTCCACTCGAGCACCAGCCCGACGATCTGCCGCGCCGGACCCCGGACGTGTTCCTCGCGCAACGCCTGCATGCCGACGTACCGTGATTTCTCGAGACCGACCAGGCGTCCCAGTCCGAGCTCGTACGGCGAGTACCGTTGCTGGTCGATCAGCGCTTTCTTGCTGCTGAAGAAGTCGACGTCGATGAGGAGCAGACCGGCCTCGACCCGAGCGACATCGAGCGCGAGCATGCCACACGGTTTGATGTCGAACGGCTTGCCCGCGGCCATCAACGCGTCCCACACCGTGACTGCGTGACGCACCGGGATCCAGATCTCGTAGCCGAGATCGCCGGTGTAGCCGGTGCGCGAGACGTCCACCGTGATGCCGGCGATCGTCGCGCTACTCACGCGAAAGTACTTCAGCCGATTCACGTCCAGGCTGCTGACCGCGCGCAGCAGTCGAGCGGAGGTCGGACCCTGCAGGGCCAGCGCAGCATAGGCTTCCGACACGTCCTCGATCACCACGTCGAAACCGCCGGCGTTCTGGCGAAACCAGCGCAGGCTCGGATCCGCGGCGGTCCACCGGAACATCCGGTCCGACAGTCGCGCCACCGTGCCGTCGTCGATCACATGGCCGCGCTCGTCGCACCAGGGCGTGTAGTACACCTGGCCGATCTCCATCTTCGAGACGTCGCGGGTGATCAGCCGATCGATGAACCGCGCCGCGTCGCGGCCGGTGACGAGATACTTGAAGAGCGGCGACACGTCGATCAGCGCGGCCGCGTTGCGGATCGCGTTGTACTCGTGCTCGTGGTGCCCTTCGTAGGCGCTGACCGCGTAATAACCGGACCACTCGCGGTAGTTCAGGCTTTCGCAGAGGGCGAAGGTGCGCTCGTGAACGGCGGTTCCGATCGGCATGGGATGGCGGCGCGGCCAGGAACGGTGCGCCCGGAATTATAGGTTAGAATACCGACCACTTCGATGGACGCCTGCCCGTCCTCCCGCATCCATCTTCTCGTGCACGCCCGGCTGACTGCCGGCGCGGCCCGCACCGCCGGGCTTTGAGCGCGCGCTGACGGTCTGGCGCGCCTGTGGATGCGCGTTCCTTCCCGGTGATCGGTCGGCTCGGCGCTTCATATGTCCCACTACGACGTGATCGTCATCGGCGGCGGCCACAACGGCCTCATCAACGCCGCGTATCTCGCCAAAGCGGGACGCAAGGTGCTGGTCGTCGAGCGGCGTCATCTCGTCGGCGGCGCGGCGGTCACGGAAGAGATCTATCCCGGCTTCAAGTACTCCGTGTGCTCGTACGTGGTCTCGCTGCTCCGGCCAGAGATCATTCGCGAGCTCGATCTGCCCCGTCACGGGCTGGAGATCCTGCCGCTCGACGGCACGTTCACGCCGATGCCGGACGGCGATTATCTCTGGCGCGTCAACGATCACGCCAAGACGCGGCGCGAGATCGCCCGGCACTCGCGGGTCGACGCCGAGGCGTATGACGAATACGGCAGGGCGATGGTTGAAATGGGCCGCTTCGTGAAGCCCATTCTCAACATGACGCCGCCGGATCCCACTTCACTCGAACCGCGCGGCCTGCTCGACCTGCTGTTCCTCGCAAGGCGCTTTCAATCGCTCTCGGCTGACGACCAGTACAACCAAATCCAGCTGATGACGATGAGCGCGGTCGACTTCCTCGATCAATGGTTCGAGACCGACGTCCTGAAAGCGACGATGTCCGCCTCCGGCATCATCGGCACGTTCCTGGGCGTGCGATCGCCCGGGACGGCGTACGTGCTGCTGCACCACTACATGGGGGAGATCGACGGCGCGTTCCGGTCGTGGGGCCTCTCCCGGGGCGGCACGGGGGCGATCTCCGAAGCGATTGCCAGCGCCGCGCGGGAGGCGGGAGTCGAGATCCGCACCGAAACGACGGTCTCCAAGATCATCGTCAAGGATGGCGCCGCAGTGGGCGTGGTGCTGGACAACGGCGACTACCTGACCTCCGGCGCGGTGTCGTCCAGCGTCGACCCGCACCTGACGTTCCTCCAGATGGTCGGCCCGGAGCATCTGCCAACCGAATTGGTGGACGACGTGCGGCGCTACAAGTTTCGCGGATCGTCGGGCAAGGTGAATCTGGCGCTCGACGCACTCCCGGACTTCACCGCGCTGCCCGGGGCTGGCGCGCACCTGCGTGGCGCGATCTCGATCTCGCCAAGCATCGACTACATGGAGCGTGCCTACGACGAGGCCAAGTACGGCCGCTACTCACGCCGCCCCTACATCGACATCGTCATTCCCAGCCTGACCGACCCGTCGGTCGCGCCGCCTGGCCAGCACGTGATGTCCTGCTTCGTGCAGTACGCCCCGTATCACCTGCGCGAAGGCTCGTGGGACGACCATCGCGAGGCGTTCGGCGACACGGTCGTCAACACCATCGCGCAGTACGCCCCCAACATCAGGAACATCATCCGCCATCGCCAGGTAGTCACCCCGCTCGATCTGGAGCGCGAGTGGGGATTGACGGAAGGCAACATCTTCCAGGGAGAGCTGACCCTGGAGCAGCTGTTCTTCCTCCGCCCCGCGCCCGGCTGGGCGCGCTACACGACGCCGATCAAGGGCCTTTACATGTGCGGCTCCGCGACGCACCCGGGAGGCGGCATCATGGGTGCGCCAGGGCGGAACGCCGCGCGGGTGATGTGCGGCGCGAAGAAGTAGGCTTTCGGCTACAGGCTCCAGGCTCCAGGGGAACCGATGGATTGCAGCGATCGTGAACGGTGTTGCCGCGCGGATCGGCTCGGTTGTCGTCACCATGAAGTCCTGTAGCCCGAAGCCTGTAGCCCGAAGCCCAGAATCGGTGCCCCCATGCCCCCACCGATTCTGATCGGCGCCGGCCACAACGGTTTGACGACGGCCTTCTACCTGGCCCGCGCCGGGCTGCGGCCGATCGTGCTGGAGCGGCGGGACGTGGTCGGCGGGGCGGCGGTGACCGAGGAGATTGCGCCGGGGTTCCGGAGTTCGCTGCCGCACGCGACAGGGCCCCTCCGCGACGCGGTAATCCGCGACATGCAGCTCACCCGGCGGATCGAGTTCGTGCGGCCCGATCCGCGGCTCGTGGCGCTGGCGCCTGACGGACGGGCGCTGGCCTTCTCGACCGACGTGCAGCGGACCATCGAGGCGATCCAGACGTTCTCGGCCGCCGACGCGGCGCATTACGGGGACTTCTGTGCGACGCTGGCGCGGCTCGGAGCGTTTCTCGGCGGCCTTCTCGAGATGACGCCTCCCTCGCTCAACGCACCGGCGGGTGCCGAGCTGTGGGATCTACTGAAGATCGGCAAGCGCTTCCGCGGACTTGGCAAGACGGACGGTTTCCGGATCCTGCGCTGGATGCCGATGGCCGTCGCCGACCTCGTCGCCGAGTGGTTCTCGTCGGACCTGCTGATGGCCGCCATTGCCGCGCGCGGGATCTTCGGTACGGCCCAGGGACCGTGGTCGGCCGGGACGGGCGCGGTGCTGCTGCTGAACGCTGCCAGCGATCCGGCGCCGGGCGGCAGCAGCGTCATGATCAAGGGAGGCGCTGGCGCTCTGACCGCGGCGATGGCCGACGCCGCCAGAGAAGCGGGCGCCGAGATCCGCACCGGCGTGTCCGTCGCGCGCATTCTGGTGCGTGACGGTCGCGCCGCCGGCGTCGTCCTCGACGACGGGACGGAGCTGCTGGCGGACGCCGTGATCGCCAACACCGACCCGCGCCGTACGCTGCTCCACCTCGTCGACCCGGTCGATCTCGATCCTGGCTTCCTCACGAAGATCCGCAACTACCGGATGCCGGGCACCGTCGCAAAGCTGGACTTCGCGTTGCGCGCCTTGCCCGCCTTCCGCGCTGTTCCGAAACCGGCCGACCTGCGTGGTCGCGTGCACATCGGCCCGACGATCGATTATCTGGAGCACGCCTTCGACGCGTCGAAGTACGGCGAGGTGTCGAGCGAGCCGTATCTCGACGTGGCGTTTCCGTCGATCCTCGATCCGTCGCTGGCGCCTCCAGGACGGCATGTCATGTCGGTCTACATGCAGTTCGCGCCCTACAAGCTCGCGAGCGGGCGCAACTGGACCTCGATGCGGGACACGCTGGTCACCACCGTGCTGCGAACCCTCGAGCGCTACGCGCCCGGCGTCACCGCTCTGATCGAAGGGCAGCGCGTCCTGACGCCGGTCGATCTGGAGACCACGTATGGCCTGACCGGTGGGCACATCCTGCACGGGGAGCCCTCGCTCGACCAGCTGTTCACGATGCGTCCGGTGCTCGGGTGGGCGCAGTACAAGACACCGATCGAAGGGCTGTTCTTGTGTGGCGGCGGCACACATCCGGGTGGCGGCCTGACTGCGGCATCAGGTCACAACGCCGCGCGCGAGATCATCCCGGCGCTCAAGAAACGGCGCGCCGCCTCCGCCTGACGGCCTGTCGCATGCGAGTCACGTTCGGTCTCGCGGCGATCCTCGTCATCGCTCTCCTCACCACCACGACCTGGCAGCGCCAGCCGGTGCCGGCGTTCGGATTCGCCGCCGCCTCCGCCCACGCCGAGGACGCGCGCGAGCGTTTCTTCCTGGCGGTGCCGTCCGCCGATCGCATCCGCCAGACGCACCGTGTCCTCGCTGGCGAGCCGCATCTCGCCGGATCGCCGCGCGATCAGCAGCTCGCCGGCTACATCCGCGATCGGTTCGCGGCCGCCGGGCTGGAGGCGATCGAGACGAGCACGCATGACGTACTGCTGCCCTGGCCCGAAGAGACGACGGTGGAGATGGTGGCGCCGCGAGCCTGGCGCGCCTCCATGCGGGAGGAGCCGGTCGACGGCAACCCGCCGCCGACTTCGGATAGCAGTGAGAGCAGCCTCCCCTATAACGCCTATTCCGCCTCCGGCGACGTCACCGCCCGCGTCGTTTACGCAGGGAGCGGCAACGCGGAGGACTACACGCGTCTCGAGGCGATGGGCATCGACGTGCGCGGGGCAATCGTCCTCGTGCGCTATGCGGTGCCGTACAGCTATCGGGGCTTCACGGTGCTCACCGCGCAGCAACGCGGCGTCGCGGGCATCCTCATCTACTCCGATCCGGCCGACGACGGCGCGGCGAAGGGACCGGCGTATCCGTACGGTCCGTGGGGCCCTGACCGCCGCATCCAGCGCGGCAGCGTGGCCTTCGACTTCCTGGTGCCGGGTGACCCGCTGACGCCGGGCTGGGCCTCGACAAAGGACGCACCGCGGGTGACCCGCGATCAAGCGCTGTCGTTGCCCCGCATCATGAGCGCGCCGCTCTCCGCAGTTGATGCACGCGTGCTGCTCGAGGCGATCGGCGGTCCCGAAGCGCCGGCCGCATGGCGCGGCGCGTTGCCGGTGACCTACCGCGTCGGCGGCGGGCCGCTGCTCGTGCACATGCGAGTACGCAGCGACGACCGCGTGCGTCCAATCTGGACCGTCACCGGCCTGATCCGCGGCAGCGAGCAGCCGGATCAGCTGGTGATCGTCGGGAACCACCGCGATGCGTGGACCTACGGCGGGTCCGATCCCTCGAGCGGCACGGCGGCGCAGCTGGAGATGGTCGAGGCGTTTGGCCAATTGCGGCGCTCCGGGTGGCGGCCGAGGCGCACCATCCTGTTCGCCAGCTGGGACGCGGAGGAGTTCTCGCTCATCTCCTCGACCGAGTGGGGTGAGGAGCATGAGGCCATGCTGCAGGCGAACGCCGTTGCATATCTCAACGTCGACAGTGGGGTCTCGGGCCGAGTCCTGAACGCCTCGGCGGTGCCGGCGCTCAATCAGACCCTCACGGAGATCGCGCAGCGAGTGAAGGACCCGGCGGCGCACATTCCGGTCGCGGCGGCGTTTCGGGACACGGTCACCAGCGGTGTCCTGCCTGAGGATGCGTCCCACGATCTGGTCGGCAATCGCTTTGGCAGCGGGTCCGACTACAGCGTGTTCCTCAACTTCCTTGGCGTGCCCGTCGCGGACCTATCCTTCCGTGGTCCCTATGGCGTGTATCACTCGCTCTACGACAACGCCGACTGGCTCGAACGGATTGGCGACCCGGGATTCCGTTATCACGTCGCGCTGGTACAGCTCTGGGGCCTGCTGACGCTCCGGCTGGCTGACGCTGACGTCCTGCCCCTGGACTATCGCCCCTACGCCGGCCGCCTGCGCGAGTTCCTCGACGAAGCGAGTGCGACCTGGCCGGTGCCGGCGGACTTCGATCAGGCCAGAACTGCGGCCACGGCACTCGGTGAGGCCGCAGAAAGGCTGAACACGGAGCGGCACGAGGCGCTGGACCGCGCTGACCCTGCGGTCCGGGCCCAGCTCGATCGCCGGCTGATGCGGGCGGAGCGAGCCTTCCTGGATCCCGACGGCCTGCCTGGCCGCCCCTGGTATCGCCACGCCATCTTCGCCCCGCAGTATTCCTACGCGCCGGAGGTCCTTCCCGCGGTGGTCGAAGCCATCCGGACCGGAGATCCCGGGCGCGTGAGCGCCGCGCTCGACCGGCTCACCCTGGCCATCCGGCGCGCCGTCGACGCGCTGGACGGACGCTGACCTGGCGGCTCACATGACCTTCAACCCCGTGCCCGGTCCCCCGGTCTAAGCAAGGGAGGTCGATCATGGGCACACCTGTTCAGCGGCGCCGACGGGGGACAAGAGCCGCAATTGCCGTCCTGGCCGTGGCCGCAGCGGTGCACGTCAACGCCTCCAGAGCCCCCGCGTCGGCGGTCCCGGCGCATCCGGACGACCGGACGATCATCCATGTCCTCAACCGCATCGGCTTTGGTCCGCGCCCCGGCGACATCGAGCGGGTGAGGGCCATTGGCCTCCAGGCCTATATCGATCGCCAGTTGCGGCCGGAGAAGGTCGACGACCCGCAGATCGCGGCGCGCCTCGCGTCGCTCGAGACGCTGAACAAGAGCAGCCGTGAGATCGCCGAGCACTACCTGTTGCCCGCGCAGATGCTGCGGCTCCAGCAGCGCCAGCAGCAGGCCGCCTCGGCGCCGACGAGCGCTCCAGCTCCAGACCCTGCGTCATCGACGAGCTCTCCCGGTGCGACACCACCAGTGGCGTTACGGGCCGATGGCCAGCCGCGCGACATGCGCTCGCCGGAGCAGATCGAAGCAGCGAAGGTCGAGCGGGCGGTGCTGACCGATCTCACCGAGCAGAAAATCCTGCGCGCGGTGTACTCCGAGCGTCAGCTCGACGAGGTGATGGTCGACTTCTGGTTCAACCACTTCAACGTCTTCGCCGGCAAAGGACTGACGCGCGGCTACGTCACGGAATACGAGCGCGACACGATTCGGCCGCACGCGCTCGGAAAGTTCCGCGACCTCCTCGGCGCGACGGCGAAGAGTCCGGCGATGCTGTTCTTCCTCGACAACTGGCAGAGCTCCGCGGCGCCCGACGCGCCGACGGCGGCGCCGGCACAGAACGGCCGCCCCGACCATCCGTTCGCGCCCGTGCGCCCCAACGTCCGGCGTCCCGCGGCGGCACCGCGAAACCCGATGCCGAACGAGCAGCCGCAGCGCGTCGCGCGAGCCGCGCCGAATCGCCGCGGCCGCGGGGTGAACGAGAACTACGCCCGTGAGCTGATGGAGCTGCACACGCTCGGGGTCGACGGCGGCTACACCCAGAAGGACGTCCAGGAAGTCGCGCGCGCACTGACCGGATGGACGATCCAGAACCCGCGTCTCGGCGGCGGATTCATGTTCCAGCCGCGCATGCACGACGCCGGCGCGAAGCTGGTGCTCGGCCACACGATCAAGGCCGGCGGCGGACAGCACGATGGCGAGCAGGTCCTCGATATCCTGGCCAGGCATCCGTCGACGGCGCGCTTCATCTCGACCAAGCTGGCGCGCCGCTTCGTCTCCGACACGCCGCCGAAGGCGCTCGTGGACCGCGCCGCGAAGCGTTTCCACGAAACCGATGGCGACATCCGGGAGGTGGTGCGGACCATCATCACCTCATCCGAGTTCTTCGCGGCCGCGGCCTACCGGGCCAAGGTCAAGACGCCGTTCGAGTTCGTCGTCAGCGCGCTGCGCGCGACTGGCACCGATGCCCCGAGCGGCTTGCCCTTCATGGCCGCCCTTCGTGACCTCGGCATGCCGCTCTACATGTGCCAGCCGCCGACCGGCTACGCCGACCGCGCCGACGCGTGGGTCAACACGGGAGCCCTGCTCGCCCGCATGAACTTCGCGGTCAGCCTGACCTCGCCGCGCCGCGGGCGTGGCAATCCAGCCGTTGCGCCCAACCCTCTCGTCGCGAGCGACACGCTGATCAAAGACGTGCTCGGCGGAGATGTGTCCGCCTCGACGCAGTCGACCATTGCGCAGGCGCAGCAGCCGCCGCAGGCGGTCGCGCTCGTGCTCGGTTCCCCCGAGTTCCAGAAAAGGTAAGGCGCCATGCACTCACGTCGCATCTTCCTGAAGGGCGGTGGCCTGGCGCTGGTTAGTCTTGGCTTCGCGCCGCAGTTCATCGCCCGCACGGTGGCGGCCGCGGAACCCCGCCGCAAGGTGCTGGTCGCGATCTTCCAGCGCGGCGCCGTCGACGGACTCAACATGATCGTGCCGTTCGGGGAGGCGGCGTACTACAGCTCGCGCCCCAGCATCGCGATCCCTCGCCCCGGGACAAATCCGGGTTCGGCGCTCGATCTCGACGGCTTCTTCGGGCTGCATCCGCGCCTCGCGCCGCTGAAGCCGCTCTACGACGCCCGTCAGCTGGCAATCGTCCACGCCTGCGGCTCGCCCGACGGCACCCGCTCGCACTTCGACGCCCAGGACTACATGGAAACCGCCACGCCCGGCGTGAAGAGCACTCCGGACGGCTGGCTGAATCGTTACCTGCACGCCCGCGAGCACGAGGCGCAAACGCCGTTTCGCGCGGTCGCACTCGCGCCGCAGCTGCCGCGTTCCCTGCAGGGCCTCGAACCGGCTCTCGCGATTGGCCAGATCGGGCAGTTCGGCATTCGTGCCGGGCAATCGTCCGACATGGTCCAGGCGTCGTTCGAGTCGGAATACGCCGCGGCCGCAGCGGGGGTCCTGCACCAGACGGGCCGTGATGCCTTCGATGCTGTCAAGATGCTACGGACCGCCAACCCGGCCAAGTACGTGGTCGAGCACGGCGCCGACTACCCGCGATCTCCGTACGGCGAGGCGCTGCGGCAGATCGCCCAGTTGATCAAGGCGAACGTCGGGCTGGAGGTCGCCTTCGCCGAGTCCGGCAACTGGGATCATCACGTCAATGAAGGAGCCGCCGAGGGACAGATCGCGACCCGCCTCGACGACTTCTCACGCGGCCTTGCCGCGCTCGTCCAGGACCTCGGCGATCGCATGAGCGACGTCGTGATCCTGACGATGTCGGAGTTCGGGCGGGCGGTGGCGGAGAACGGCAGCCGCGGCACGGATCATGGCCACGGCAACGCGATGATGGTCATCGGCGGCGGTGTCCGCGGTGGCAAGGTCTACGGCCGCTGGCCCGGCCTTCAACCGGAGCAGCGCTACGAAGGCCGCGACCTGTCCGTCACAACGGACTTCCGCACCGTGTTCGCGGAGGTCGTGCGCGGGCATCTCGGCCTCACTGACGTCAGCCATGTGTTCCCCGGATTCAAGGGACCGGCGACGGTGGGCGTGCTCGGGTAAGGCGCGCTACACTGCAGCGTGACCCTGCAGGAGCTCCGCACGCCTTGCGTGCTCGTGGATTGGCGGCGCCTCGAGCGCAACATCGATCGGATGCAGGCGGCGGCCGACGCCGGCGGACTGCGGCTGCGGCCGCACGCCAAGACCCACAAGTCCCCTGAAGTCGCGCGCCTCCAGCTCGCCCGCGGCGCGAAGGGCATCTGCTGCGCCAAGCTCGGCGAGGCGGAGGTGTTCGCGGATGCGGGCTTCGAGGACATCCGTCTCCCCTATCCGCTTCATCCATCCAATGCCGATCGCGTGATCGCACTCCTCGACCGCACGCACCTCTCGTTCATCGTCGACAACATCGAGGTCGCGCGAGGATGGTCAGCGGCGATGACGGCCGCAGGCCGCGAGGTCGACGTCCTGGTCAAGGTAGACGTCGGTCTGCACCGCTGCGGGATCGATCCGGACGCGTCAGGCGCGGCCGAGATGGTCGCGCAGGTCGGACGGCTTCCGGGTCTCCGCTTCCGAGGCCTCCTGAGCCATGCGGGTCATGCGTATAGCGCTTCGAGCGACGACGAGACGAGGCGCATCGCCGCAGCGGAAGCGGCCACGCTGACCGGGTTGGCGAGCCAGGTCGGGGCGCTGGGCGTGAGGTGTGAGGAGATCAGTGTCGGCGCGACACCCACCGCCCGGCACAGCGCCACCCTCGCCGGCCTGACCGAGATGCGCCCGGGCAATTACGCCTATTACGACCGCATGCAGGTCGCCCTCGGGTCGGCGACGTGGGACGATTGCGCGCTCACCGTGCTGGCGCGGGTCGTGAGCCGGCCGGCCGCGGATCGCGTGATCCTCGATAGCGGCAGCAAGACGCTCACGAACGACGTCGTCCGCGGCCCGGGTGAGACGCCGGGATACGGCGTCGTGCTCGAAGCCCTCGACCGCTTCAGTCCCAATCGGCAGCTCGTCATCGAGCGGCTGTCGGAAGAGCACGCCAAAGTGACGGTCGCTGGTGGATGCGCGCTTGCGCCCGGCGACCTCGTCCGCATCATTCCGAATCACTCGTGCCCGGTGTCGAACCTGGTCGACCGCGCATGGAAGGTCGATGGGCTCAATGTGACGGGCGAGGTCGAGATTGCCGCGCGCGGACGGATCGCGTAGCGCCGGATCGGCCCGTAGTAGAATGGCGGTCCCGATGACAAAGGACTGGTCCGGAGAGGCGCTCGGAATGGTCGAGACTCGTGGCCTCGTGGGCATGGTCGAGGCCGCTGACGCGATGGTCAAGGCGGCCAACGTCGTGTTCGTCGGCTGGCAGAAGGTCGATGCCGGGCTGGTGACCGCGATCGTCCGCGGGGACGTCGCTTCGGTCAAGGCTGCGACCGACGCGGGCGCGGCCGCGGCACGCCGCGTCGGCGAGCTGGTTGGCGTGCACGTTATCCCGCGGCCCGCCGACGGCCTGGATCAAATCTTCCCGATCGGCTGACCCTCGCCCGGCCGCGTTTCGGCGACCGCCTGTTCCTTCGCTTTCTTCAGGCACTCCTCGTCCGTCAAATCCAGCCGGAGCGGCGTCATCGACACGAGGTCGTGCTCGAGGGCCCAGCGATCGGTGCCCTCATCCGCCGGCTCGAGCGGTTTGACCGTGAACCAGAAATGATCGCGCCCCAGAGGATCCTTGCCCGGCACGACCCAGCCGTCGTACTGGCGGACCGACACCCGCGTCCAGGCGACGCCGGCGGGCTGTTGGGGCACGTTCACGTTCACCAGCCGCAATGACGTATCCGGCAGCAGGAGCTCGAGCGCACGCTCGACAAAAGGTTCGAGCGTGTCGAAGCGCGGCTCCCCGTCCGTCACCGGCGTACTGAACGCAATTCCGCGACATCCAAGCAGCACGCTCTGGCGAGCGGCGGAGACCGTCCCCGAATGCCAGATGCCGTTGCCCACGTTCGGTCCCAGGTTGATCCCGGACAGCACGACGTCGACGCGTTCCCACAGGTGAGTGCCGAGCGCCACGCAGTCCGACGGGGTACCGTTCACCCGGAACGCCTCGAAGTCGCCGAGCGGAGTCTTGCGGTACGACAGCGGGCGCGTCGAGGTAATCGCCGCGCTCATCGCCGATTGCTCGACGTCGGGCGCGACGATGCGGACGTGACCGAACTTGGCGGCGACGCGGGCCAGCGCGAGAATCCCCGGGCTGTAGATCCCGTCGTCGTTAGTGATGAGCAGATTCATCGGCTTACGTCCTCATCGAAGGAACGTTGTGGTCGGTACCGCTGGCACACCCGGCCTAACTCTGGCACGTCCCGTGTAGGTGCGTGGGCGTGCGCATCCTCATCTACCAGAATCCTGACGCCGGGCACGAGCGCCCGAGGCCGGACACGCTCATCGAAAGTCTGCAACGTGAAGGCCACGACGTCGAATGGCGTCACATCAAGCAACACCGTCTGTCCGATCCGGATACCGGTCCGCTCGACCTCGTGGTCGCGGTCGGCGGTGACGGCAGCGTCGGGCGCACGGCGCGACAACTGATCGGCGGTGACCTGCCGATCGCCGTGCTGCCGATGGGTACGGCCAATAATCTGGCGACCGTCCTGGATGCCGGTGCGCACGACCTGGCCGAGCGGATCGCAGCGTGGACTTTGGTCCCCTTCGATGCCGGCACGCTCGAGGGTTGTGGCGAGCCCGACTGGTTCTTCGAAAGCCTGGGTGTGGGGGCGTTCGCGGACACGGCGGCGCGGCTCACCAAAGAAGCCCGTTCGGCACCCCCCCAGCCTTCGCGGGAGGCCGAGCTGGCGCGTGACCTTCGCGAGCTGACACAAGCTGTCCGGGTCCAGCGCCCGATCGAGGTCGAGGTGGCCGTGGACAGCAGGACGATTCATGCCCACCTGCTGCTGCTCGAGATCCTCAACATCGCCCGTCTCGGACCCGGCGTTCAACTCGCTGACGGCGTCGACCCTTCAGACGGGTTCCTCGACGTGGTCCTCATCGAGGAAGCCCACCGGGAGCAACTAGTCGCGTATCTGGAAGCGCTGCAGGCGGACCCTGGTGCACCAACGCCCTTTACTGCCATCCGGACGACCAGCGTCCGCGTGAAGGCCGCGGAGCCGGTCTGTCTGCACATCGACGGCCGGAGCGAAGAGGTGCGTGGGCCGGTCGACCTCAAGATCGGAATCCGCCGTCACGCCGTGCGGTTCCTGGGCGGTCCGAACTCCTGACACTGAACTGCTGCGTCAGGATCCGCCGAGCGCAGCGGCGATGTGTGCCGCCTGGGCCGCGCCGGCAAAGTCCTTGTCGGTCAGACCGCCCTCACTGTGGGTGATGAACGTCAGGGTCACGCGCTTGTAGTTGATCAGCATGTCGGGATGATGGTCGGCCGCCTCGGCCGCAAATCCCAGCCGGACGACGAAGGCCAGTGCCTCCGGAAACCCGCCGAACGTGAATTTCCGCGAAATCGCCCCATTTTCCAGCGACCAGCCGGGAATCTGACTCAGCTTCGCGTGCGCCTCGGGGGCGCTCAGTGTTGCCATTGCTGAAGCATAGACCCGCCTTCTTGGAACTTCCGCGTGGCGTTGCGAGTCTAACGGCGTTAGAATAGTGAACACTGTTCATATTCTGAACCCTGGAGGGTGATTGGGAGTCAAAGAACGGCAGGAGCGGGAGCGGGAGGCGGTTTCCCGGGCCATTCTGGATGCGGCCCGCGACCTGTTCGTCGCCGAAGGCTATCCGCATGTGTCGATCCGGAAGATCGCCGAGCGCATCGAGTACAGCCCGGCCGCCATCTACGGCTATTTTCCGAGCAAGGACGACATCTTCTTCGCGCTCGCGGAGGAAGGCTTCCGGTTGCTCATCTCGTCGGCCGCCCAGCGCGACCTCGAACAGAGCGACGGCTCCGATCCGCTGAGCGCGGTGCGCCGCGCGATGATGCGGGTCTACGCGTTCAGCAAGTCACATCCCGAGTATTTCGCGCTGATGTTCCTCGACCGTTCCGTGCCGCAGATCAGCAAACACTGGAGCCGCTTCGGCTTCGTCCGCGACATGCGGCTGCAGCTCGACGCCCTCATCCAGCGGGCGATCGACGCCGGGCAGTTGCCGCAGGGCGCCCATCCCGGCGTGCTGTTCCGGATCATGCTGACGGCGGTCCACGGCGCATCGGTGATGCGCCTCTGCGATCGGCTCGCGCCCGGTGAGGACGGCGATGCGATCGCCCACGACGCGCTGGAAGCCGTCCTGACCGGCCTCCGCGCCGGTTCCCCGATTACGTCGTCGTCCGTAGCTTGCGTGGATTTCGATTCCGCTCAGTGAGGCAGTTGATCATGACCGTACGTCGCGCTCTCATCCTCGTCCCGCTCTTCCCCGTCCTGGCCGCGCTCGCCGCGTGCCGCGCCGACGTGAGCACCGAAGCCGCTGCGGCTCCGCCGCCTGCCGTCCCGGTCGCTGTTGCCGCGGTCGAGAGCCGGCCGATCGACCGCTATCTTCGCGTCACCGGCTCGTTGATCGCTGACGAACAGGCTGAGGTGAGTGCCGAGACCGCGGGCCGGGTGATTGCGATCCCCGTCGAGCGGGGGTCGCACGTCCAGGCCGGCGCGATCCTCGCCCGCATTTCCGCGACCGAGACATCGGCGCAGTTGCAGGAGGCCGAGGCCAACGCGGCGCAGATCGAGTCCCGGCTCGGGCTGACCGCGAATCAGCCGTTCGAGGCGGCCAAGGTGCCCGAGGTGATGAACGCCAAGGCGTCGCTCGAGTACGCCGAGGCGGAGTTCAATCGCATCAAGTCGCTGCTCGATCAGAAGGTGGTCTCGCAGAGCGAGTACGACCAGCGCCGGACGCAGGTCGAGGCGGCGCGCCAGCAGTATCAGGTGGCACTGAACTCGGCGCAGCAGTCTTATCGCTCCCTCGAAGCGGCGCGGGCGCGCATCACCGTCGCTCGCAAGGCGGTGGCGGATACCGACGTCCGGGCGCCGTTCGCCGGCCTGGTCGCGGAGCGTGTCGTCAGCGTCGGCGATTACGTGACGCGCGGCGCGCGCGTGGCCACGGTGGTCCGGGTGGACCCGCTGCGGCTCGAGCTGACCATCCCGGAACAGTCGGTCTCGCTGATCAAGCCGGGTCTGCCGGTCTCGCTGTCGGTCGATGCGTATCCCGGCCAGAGCTTTGAGGCCAATGTCCGCTTCGTGTCACCGAGCCTGCGGCCCGAGCAGCGGGCGCTGACCGTCGAAGCGGTGGCGGCGAATGCGGATGGCCGGTTGAAGCCGGGCATGTTCGCGACGGCGCGGATCCATCAGCCTTCGAGCGCGCCGGCGCTGCTCGTGCCGGCCAACGCGCTTGAAACCGTCGCCGGCACCACCCGCGTCTATGTGGTGAAGAACAACCGGGTCGAGGAGCGGATCATCACCACCGGCGAAACAGTCGGCGACCGCATCGAGATCACTTCGGGTGTCGCCGCCGGCGATTCCGTCGCGACCGATCCGAAGGGCCGGCTGGCCGACGGGCAGACCGTCGCCCTCCGCTGAGCGTGTTTCCGTTCATTTCCGTCCGCAGGTAATCAGACATGCAGTGGCTCGCATCCATCTCCGTGCGTCGGCCGGTCTTCGCGACAGTGATCATCCTGTCGCTGACCGTGGTCGGCGCGTTCGCGTTCCTCAAGCTCGGTCTCGACCGCTTTCCGAAGGTCGATTTCCCGACTGTCGTCGTCACCACTCGCCTCCCGGGCGCAGCGCCCGAGGAAGTCGAGACCGAGATCAGCGACAAGATCGAGGAAGCGGTCAACACCATCAGCAGCATCGACGAGCTGCGCTCGAACTCGTCGGAAGGCGTCTCGCAGGTGATCATCTCGTTCCTGCTCGAGAAGGACGCCGACATCGCCGCCCAGGAAGTGCGCGATCGCGTCAACCGCGTGCTGCCGCTCCTGCCGCGCACCATCGAGCAGCCGACGGTCGAGAAGTTCGACCCGGATGCGGCGCCCGTACTGACGCTCTCCGTCTCCGCCAACAAGCCGCTGCGCGACATCACCGAGTACGCCGACAAGACGCTGCGGCGCCAGCTGGAGAGCGTCACGGGTGTCGGGCAGGTGGTGGTGGTCGGCGGACGGTCGCGCCAGATCAACGTGCTCATGGACGCTGACCGGCTGCGCGCCTACAACCTGACGGTCACCGACGTGACCCGCGCGCTCCAGACTCAGAACGCCGAGATCCCGGGCGGACGCGTCGAGCAGGGCGGCACGTCGGTCACGCTGCGAACCCGCGGGCGCGTGCAGAGTGTGGCCGCCTTCGGTGATCTCGTGGTCCGCCAGCAGGACGGCCATGCGGTCCTGCTGCGTGACGTCGCCACGATCGAGGACGGTATGGCCGAGGCGACCACCAAGGCCAACGTCAACGGCGAGTCGTCGGTCCTGCTCACGGTCCGTCGTCAATCGGGGACCAATACCGTGCAGGTCGTCGACGAAGTGCGAGCCCGTCTCGCGGAGGTCACGCCGCTCGCGCCGTCCGGCTACAGCATCCGCGTCGTTCGCGACCAGTCGGAGTTCATTCGCGCCTCGATGCGCAGCGTGAACGAGCATCTGATCGTCGGCTCGATCCTCGCGGCCCTGGTCGTCCTGGTGTTCCTGTGGAACTGGCGCTCGACGGTGATTGCCGCGATCGCCATCCCGACATCGATCGTCGCCACGTTCGGCCTCATCTGGTACCAGGGCTTCACCCTGAACTCGATGACGATGCTGGCCCTCACGCTGGCGGTCGGCATCGTGATCGACGATGCGATCGTGGTGCTGGAGAATATTTACCGCTTCGTCGAGGAGAAGGGCCGGCCCCCGATGCAGGCGGCCGTGGAAGCCACTCGTGAGATCGGCCTCGCCGTCCTCGCCACCACGCTCTCGCTGGTCGCGATCTTCGTTCCGGTCGGCTTCATGGGCGGCATCGTCGGCCGGTTCATGACCAGTTTCGGGCTCACCATGTCGTTCGCGATCCTGGTCTCAATGCTGGTGAGTTTCACGCTCACGCCGATGTTGTCGGCGCGCTGGATCAAGATGCGCCCGCGGCGCGAAGACGCCGAGGGACACGGGATCGAGGAGCACGGGTCGAAGGAGTCACGCTTCTTCCGTCCGGTCGATCAGTTCTACTCCACGACACTCAAATGGTCGCTCGCGCATCGCGGGATCGTCGCCGGCATCGCCGCCCTGGTGTTGCTGAGCAGCGTCCCGCTGTTCATGGTCGCCAATAAAAACTTCATGCCCAACGACGACCAGTCCGAGTTCGAGGTCGGCCTGCGCGCGCCCGAGGGAACGAGCCTCGAAGCGACCGAGATCATCGCCAACCGCGTTGCCACCCGGATCCGCCAGCTTCCGGAGGTCTCCTACACGCTGGTGTCGGTGGCCGATGATCCGGCGCAGACGCAGAACGTCGGCACGGTGTACGTGCGGCTGAAGCCGGTCGAGGAACGCGACACCGATCAGTTCGCGTTGATGGATCGGGTGCGGTCCGAGGTGCTGCCGAAGCTGGCGCTCCCGAACCTGCGCACCGGCGTGCGTCCGGTCGCGACGATCGGCGGCGGGGGCAACCAGAGTGCGGACATCCAGTTCACCATCAACGGTCCCGACCTCGGCTTGTTGGAGAAGTACGCGGCGGCGGTGGTTGCGGCGGCCAAGAAAGAGCCGGGAGTCGTGGACGTCGATACGTCGCTGAACGTCGGCAAGCCGGAACTGTCAGTCCAGCTCGATCGCATGAAGGCCGCGGACCTCGGGGTGCAGATTTCCGACGCCGCGGACGCCCTGCGGCTGCTGGTCGGCGGCGATCAGGTCACGACCTACAACGAAGGCGGCGAGCAGTACGAAGTGCACGTCCGCGCGGTCCAGGGCAACCGGCAGACGGCGGCGGCGATCGAGCAGCTGACCGTGCCGTCCACCCGTAGCGGCAGCGTCGCGCTGCAGAACATCGCGCGGCTGACGCCGGGCACCGCTCCGTCGGAGATCAACCGGCTGAATCGTCAGCGCCAGGTCACGATCTTCGCCGGCCTGCAGCAAGGCGTGTCGCAGACGCCGGCCATGGACCTGATGACCAGGACCGCGGAGTCGCTGAACATGGGGCCGGGCTACAGCTCGCGCTTTGCCGGACGCTCGCGCGAGCTCGGGCGGGCCGCGGAGAACTTCCTGATCGCGTTCGCGCTGTCGCTGATCTTCATGTATCTGATCCTGGCGGCGCAGTTCGAGTCCTGGCTGCACCCGATCACTATCCTGTTGTCGCTGCCGCTGACGCTGCCGTTCGCGCTGCTGTCGATCATCATCACGCGCCAGTCGCTGAACATCTTCTCCGCACTCGGCCTGCTGGTCCTGTTCGGGGTCGTGAAGAAGAACTCGATTCTCCAGATCGACCACGCCAACCAGCTCCGCGAGCGCGGCATGGAACGCGACGCGGCGATCATCCAGGCCAGCCGCGACCGTCTGCGGCCGATTCTGATGACCACCTTCGCGTTCGTCGCCGGGATGTTCCCGCTGGTCATCTCGAGCGGAATCGGCGCCGGCACCAACCGGGCGATCGGCTTCGTCATCATCGGTGGGCAGTCGATGGTGCTGCTGCTGACGCTGCTGGCGACGCCCGTCGCCTACTCGCTGTTCGATGATCTGTCGCGCTTCAGGCTGCCGTTCCGGCGCCGGACCGCCCGGGCTGCGGCCGCGACCGCGACCGCGACCCTGCTGGCGCTGGCAGTCGCCGGGACGGGTACGGCTTCGGCCCAGATACTGTCGCAGGCGCCGGTGGCCGCGCCGGCAGCGTCGGCCGCGCCGAGCGGACCCGTGCTGAAGATCTCGCGCGACGACGCCATCCGGATGGCGGTGGAGAACAATCCGGATCTCGCAGTCGCCAATTTCGATCCGGCGCTCAGCGACGAGGACGTCGCCGCCGCGCGCAGTGCCTTCGTCCCGACGCTGCAATCGGGGCTCTCGCGCAACAGCGAGCTGCTCCCGCCGGTGAACCTGTTCGGAGGGGCGACCGGCACGCGCTCGGATCTCTGGTCCGGCACTGCGGCAGTCAATCAGTTGCTGCCGTGGGGCGGCGGCAACTATCTGTTCGGATGGGACAACTCCCGCACGAGCTCCAACAGCATCATCTCGAGCTACAGCCCGGCACTGTCGTCGAGCCTGCACGTCGCGTTCTCGCAGCCGCTGCTGCGCGATTTCAAAATCGATCCGGCGCGGGCGCAGCTCGAAGTATCCCGGCGCAATCGCGAGATCACCGACACGCGTCTGCTCGAAACCAGCGTGGCGACGAAGGCTGACGCGGAGCGCGCCTACTGGCTGCTGGTCTCGTCGCTGGCGCTGGTCGACGTACAACAGCGTTCGCTGGATCTGGCCCTGGAGCTGGAGCGCACCAATCGCGCCCGGGTCGACGTCGGCCAGTCGCCGCCGCTCGACCTCGTCGCCGCCCAGGCCGAAGTCGCCCAACGTCGCGAGAACCTGATCGTGGCCCGGACCAGCGCCCGGCAGTCGGAAGATCTGCTGCGGACGATCGCCGTCGATCCGAAACGAGATGACTACTGGGCGTTGCGCCTCGAGCCGACCGACGTCACTCCCGCCGTCGGCCCGCCGCCCGATGTCGACGCGGCCGTGAGACGCGCCTTGAGCGAACGGACCGATCTGCTGCGCGCCCGCAAGGAGATCCAGAACGCCGAGACCGGCATCGCGCTCTCGCGCAGCCAGTCGCTGCCCGATCTGCGCGCCGCAGCCGAGTACCTGACCAACGGGGCCGGCGGCACGCGCCTGGTCCGCACCGGCGATTTCCCCGGCACGATCGTCGGCAGCCAGCTGACCTCGTTCGGGAGCGTGCTTGGACAGGTGCTCACCGCCGACTATCCAACCTGGACGCTCGGACTCACCTTCAGCTACCCGCTCGGGAAGAGCAATGCGCAGGCAGCGCTGGCCCGGGCAAAGATCGAACGTGATCAGTCGAACGCCCGGCTGCGCAGCCTCGAACTGGCTGCCGTCCGCCAGATCCGCGACGCGGCCTCGCGCCTCGAGCAGAATCAGCAGCGCATCGAAACGACGCGTCTGGGGCGGCAGCTCGCCGAGCAGCGTCTGGACGCCGAGCAGCGCCGCTTCGAAGTCGGCTTGTCGACCAGTTTCCTGGTGATTCAGGCGCAACGCGACTTGGCGATCGCGCGCAACAGCGAGACGCAGGCGCTGCTCGACTATCAGCTCTCGAGCGTGACGTTCGAGACCGTCCAGCAGAGCGGCACGGCCAGCACGAATCAGCTCGTCAACGCGGTCTCGTCCGGCACGGGACGGTAGACAAGCTCGCCGACGCGCATCCGGGCTTCACAAGCGCGGATGCGTGTCGCGCATCGCTTCCGTCCTCCACAACCCGGGGTGCGACAGCGGCCCGCCCACACACAATCAGAAAGACACCTACGGGACGCGGCTCGTCAGCGCGACTCGGCGTGGACTGAGCGCCTCGAGTTCCGGCACCGCGCGCCGGTCCAGCATGAGATCCGCGACGATGCGGGCCGTCAGGGGCGCCAGCAGGACGCCGTTACGGAAATGCCCCGTGGCGTAGAACAGGCGATCGCTTGACGCCGATGGCCCGATGATCGGCAGTCCATCAGGGGTGGCGGGGCGTAAGCCGGATCTCGCATCGACGAAAGTCGCATCGCTCAGCGCGGGGACCAACGTGGACGCTGCCTCGAGGAGCGCCCGCACCGCGGTGACCGTATTGCGTTCATCGAATCCCGCCTCCTCCATCGTCGCCCCGACCAGTACCGTGCCGTCGTCCCAGGGAACGAGGTAGCAGCCCGGTCCCCAAACGACGCGAGAGAGGAGCGGCGCGCGTGGCCGGATCCGGAGCAGTTGCCCGCGCACCGGCCTGACCTGGCGCGGTGCCTCGTCGTCGAGCCCGAGCAGCTGGGGCGTCCACGATCCGGTGGCAATGACCACCTGCTCGGCGCGGATACTGTTCCCGTCGTCAAGCACGACGTCAACGAACCCGGGTCGAGCATCGAGCGCCACGGCGCGGCTGGCGGTCTGAACGCGGCCTCCGCCAGCCGCGACCACACGCGCCAGCGCCGCTGTGAGATCGGGCGCCGAGACGTAGCCGTGGCCGGGAACCGACAGGGCTCCAGCGACGGCCGCGGCAAGTGCTGGTTCCAGCTGTCGCGCGCCCGCTGAATCGAGCCACGCGCATCGTTCCGCGCCGACTGTTGCGCCGGTGCGGCGCAGGTGCGCGGCAGATTCCCCGTCGAATGCGACTTCGAGGCTGCCGCTCCGGCGGTACTCGACGCGGACCCCGGACCGGACCCGAACGTCCTCAATCCAGCCATCGTAGAGGTCGAGGCTCCGGATCAGGAGATCCAGGAGAGGGCCGCTCTCGTGCGCTTCGGTGTACGGCGCCAGCATTCCAGCAGAGGCCTGGGTGGCACCCTGACCAACCGATCGGCTGTCCAGCACGTGGACGCGTGCGCCGCGGCCAGTCAGCTCGCCGGCCACCGCGCAGCCGATGATTCCGCCGCCGATTACGAGGATTTCCGCGTCGCTTGACACGGATCGATGATAGCGCCTCGCCTTGCACAGGGTGATGGCAGCGCGCTTGCTGAGACAAGGAGCGATGTTGGACCGCCTGCACGTTCCGCTCAGCTGGAAAGAGATCTTCAAGCGCTCAGCCAAGGAATTCGTCAGCGACAACGCCTTCGACCTCGGCGCGCAGCAGGCGTACTACTTCTTCTTCGCGCTGTTCCCGGCGCTGCTGACGCTCATTTCCATCGCCAGCTTCTTCACCCTATCCAACCTCATCCAGCAGGTCATCACGACGCTCGGGCAGGTCGTGCCGCAGGACGTGCTGACGATCGTCGCGGATCAGATCAAAAAGATCTCGGACAGCCAGCAGGGGGGGCTGCTGACCATCGGATTCCTGCTGACCCTGTGGAGCAGCTCCGGGGCGCTGGTGTCGATCATCACCACGCTCAACGCTGCCTACGACATCACCGAAGGGCGGCCGTGGTGGAAAGTCAGGCTGACCGCCATCGGCCTGACCATCGGCGTGGCCATCTTCATCCTGGTGTCGCTGTTCCTGGTGCTCGTCGGCCCGACGCTGGCGGAGCACCTGGCGACCACCCTGAGGCTCGGGACCGCGTTCAAGTGGGCCTGGTGGATCTTGCAATGGCCCGTGGTGCTGGCGCTGGTCGCGACCGGCATCGGGCTGATCTACTACTTCGCGCCGGACGCCGAACAGGAATGGACGTGGATCACTCCGGGCTCAGTGGTCGCGACCCTTCTGTGGTTGCTGGTGTCCCTGGTCTTCAAGGTCTACATCAGCTACTTCGGCAACTACAACGAGACGTACGGCACCATCGGCGCGGTGATCGTCCTGCTCACCTGGTTGTACCTCTCGGGGCTGGCGATCATCTTCGGCGCCGAGATGAACTCGGAAATCGAGCACGCGTCGCCCTACGGAAAAGACACCGGCGAGAAGGTCCCCGGAGAGAAGAAGCGGATCGGTCGCGCGGCGCAGAAGTATGCGGAGAAGCAAAAGGCCGAGGGCCAACTGCCGGTGCAGCCGCTACCCGACAATGTGAACTGCGATCTGGACGAGGAGTCCGACGCGCCGCGAACGCTGCGGCCGAGCGAGGCGATGATTGCCGCCGCGTTGATGCTACCAGCGGCGATTTCCGTCGGCCGTGAAGTCCTCACGTCGGTGCGGGAGATGCGCGAGGACGATCGGAGCCTCCCGGCGAGGCTGCCTGACACCACGCGTCAGCATTACTGAGGCTTCCAGGCGTCCGGTCGCAGCTTGCCGCTGGTCCCCCAGTACACTGGCTCCTTCGCCTTCGGCGCCGGCAGATCGGTGAGGTACCGCTGCGGTCCGTGGATCGTTTCAGGAGCCGTGATCGACGGGTCGACGTGAACGGCAGGGCGGCCGACGCGATCGTGCCGTCCTCGCGGTGCCACGGCGACAGGTACCGTGACGTACACGGGATATGGCACCGTCACCTCGTGAACCACTGTGGCTGACGGTCGATCGACGTAAACAACCTCGGGCTGCGCCTGCTGGGACACCACGTCCGCGAGCGTCGCGGCTTCGGCAGGCGCCGCGGGGCGCTCGCGACCGCTCCGCACGAGGGCCACGATCACCCGCTCGCTGACGCCAGCGGCTTTCAGGCTCTTCAGGGTTGCGGCGTCCACGTCGAAGACGCCGCCGTCCACCTCGATCAAGGCCAGCAGCACCTCGTCGCCCAAGCCGGCTTTCGTGAGATCGACAATGTCGCGAAGTGTGACCGCCTGCGCCGCAGTCGATACGAAGAGGGCGAAAACGAAGGCGAAGACGGTACGCCGCATCAGAACCCCCTCAGACTATCGGACGGCACGCGTGCCGCCGAAAAGGCCCGTGCAACCAGGGTACCCGCGACCGCCCTCACGAAAACGGGTGCCCGGCGTCTCGGAGGGCGGCGACGGTCCTGTCCGGAGGACAACGGTGTCCCCCGCCACGAGCGACATGCCAGCCGGAAAGCCGAGATACGCCCGTATTTTGTGGTATTTTGCGCCCGCCCTTGGGGTACGTCAATTGCTCGACTGATGACGTCCAGGGAGTGTTCATTGATGCCCGTCAAGCCTCTTCTCGTCGGCGCGTTGGCTGCGGCCTGCGTGGCCGCTGCCGTCGGTGGCGCCTACGTCGCGGTGCGCCAGAGCCCGGCCACCCCTCCGGCTTCGGTCTCTGAACCGGCAGCGGGAGCAGCCTCTGCCGGCTCAACGAGCTCCGCACCGGTGACTGAAACCGAAGGCGTGGTGACCCCGCCAGCAGGTGCGCCAGACGCTGTGGCGGAGGTTCCGGCCCCCGCGCCGGCTCCGGCTCCCAATCCAGAGCGCACCCCGAAGAAGGAGGCTCCGGCTCGTCACGTACCACCCGCGCCGGCGTCGAAGTCGGTTGCGGTGCGACCCAACCCGGCCCCCGCGGCGCCGACGCGCCATGACGCACCGGTAGACGACACCGGCCGGCGTGCGGACTCGAACCCGCCGCCGTCGTCCGCCCCAGCACGAGATACGACGAGTGCAGCGGTCACGCCGGATGCAGCTGCCGCGCCGACCCGCATACCCGACCCGCCCCCGGTGCCTCGATACGTCGAGGTCGTCGTGCCCGCATCGGCGGTCATCGGTCTCCAAGTCGATCGCGCACTGTCAAGCGAAACAGCAAAGGTCGAGGACCGCATCGAAGCACGGGTCACCCGCGACGTGATGGCCGACGGTCAGCGGGCTATTCCTGCGGGCTCGAAGATGCTCGGCTCGGTCGTGCTGGTCGATCGCGGCGGCAAGATGAAAGATGCGGCACGGCTGGGCGTGCGCTTCCATACGCTCGTGCTGGCTGACGGTACCGAGCTCCCGCTTCGCACCGAAACCATTTACCGCGACGGCGACTCGCCCGGCAATGAGAGCTCGCGCAAGGTTGGTGGTGCTGCGGTGGGCGGCGCGATCCTCGGGGCAATCCTCGGTGGGGGCAAGGGGGCTGTACTCGGCGGCGCTGCTGGCGCGGCGGGCGGCACCGCGGCGGTAATGGCCGGCGGACGCAACCCGGCCACACTTCCAGCCGGCACCGTGGTGACCGCACGGGTCGCCGGTCCGGTCACCGTTCAGGTCGAAAAGGAATAACTCGCGTCGATCAGTGTCGCGCACTTCCACGCGCGTGACACTGATCGCTTCAAGCCCGCGCCGTTTGATGCTCCTGATTCCCGCCCGGACAGTTCCCCCCTGTTCCGTTACCGCCTCGTCCGTAGCAGCTGCGGGGTAACGCAGCGACTGTCAACTACGCGTGCGACTGAGCCGTGACGGCTCGACCGTTCGTCGGCTCAACTTTCGTCGCGGGGCATACCGCTTGCTTTGTCAATCCGAATGCGGCTCACACGAGCCGGTTAGCAGTCCGGCTCGTAAACGCCGGCCAGGAGAGGCAAGGACAGATGATGGTATCCCGCAAGTGGTTCCTTACGGGCGCGTTGGCGCTCATGGTTTCGACGCTCGCTCCGACGAAGGCGTCGGCAGACTGGTTGTTCACCCCATTCATCGGCGGCACGTTCGGCGGCAGCGCGAAGGTCAACGGCGTGGGCGGCGACGTGAAGAATGAGTTCAATGAAACGCTGACGTACGGCGGGTCGCTGGCATTCCTCGGCGGCGGCATCGCCGGCTTCGAGGTGGACTTCGGCTACTCGCCGAACTTCTTCGGAAGCGATTCCAACGACGCGCTGAATCTCGTCGGCGACGGCAACGTCACGACCCTGATGGGCAACCTGATGATCGCCGGTCCCAAGGCAGCGGTGCGGCCCTACGTGGTGGGCGGCGTGGGGTTGATCAAGACGCGAGTCGACAGCGCCGATCAGTTCTTGACCGACGTCGGCAACAACGACTTCGGCTTCGACGTCGGCGGCGGCGTGATCTTCTCGTTTTCCGACAACGTCGGGATCAGAGGCGACGTCCGCTACTTCCGCGGGATCACCAACAACGACAACAACGGGGTCGACCTCCGCCTGGGCTCGTTCCAATTCTGGCGCGGTACAGTCGGCGTCACCTTCCGGTTCTAATACAGCGACGGTCCTCCGGCGGTCCGCTCGAGGCTCCCCAGCCGAGCGGGCCGCTTCTCTTTCATCCCTCCTCCGATTCCCACTCGATCACCCAGCGATCGCCTACCGCGCGCAACTGCACGAGACCATGCAGCGGGAATGCGTTCGCCTCGCCATCTGCCCGGCCGGTGACGAGGAGATGGAGGATCCGGGGCAGGCTCGGGAAATGACCGACGAGCATCACCTCGCGGGTCTCATCGACCAGGCGATCGCGAATCCACTCGGGTGGATCGGTTGGTTGGAGTCCGCGGATCGCCGCGAACTCAGCCTGGGAACTGCACGCCGCGCGAAAGGCTTCCGCCGTCTGGCGCGCCCGCAGCTTGCCGCTGTGCCAGATTACGACCGGCCGCACGCCCCGATGCGCGGCCGCGGCGGCCAAGGCCATGGCATGCGCACGACCGGCAGCCGAGAGCGGACGTTGCGGGTCCACGTCGGGCTCGACGGCGTGGGCGTGATGAACGAGGTAGATCATCGGCGCGTGTTCCGGGCCGAACGCTGCAGGCTATCCCTGGTTCGTCCCCAGCCACGCCCTGAGCTCGCGCAAGGCGTGAGCGACCGAGTCGGGATGGGTCGACTGCGGCGTCCGCTTCCGGCGCACGGACGCAGCCGGCGTGATGTAGTCCTGCACGTCGGCGTCGAACAGCGGTGAGTGCCGGCGCCACTCCTCGAGCGTCAGCTCCTCGAAGCCGCGCTTCTCGCGCAGGAGCGTGCGGACCATGGTGCCGACGATTTCGTGCGCATCGCGAAAGGGTACGTCGCGGCCCACGAGGTAGTCGGCGACATCGGTCGCCAGCAGCAGCCCGGACGCCGCACGGGCCGTCACCTCGCGGTTTATCGTGATCCCGCGTAACACGGACGCGCAGGCCGAGACCGAGGCGCGCACGGTATCCTCCGCCTCGAACAGCGCCTCTTTGTCTTCCTGCAGGTCCTTGCTGTAGCCGATCGGCAGCCCTTTCATCGAGGACAGCCATCCAGTAAGGCGCCCGAGCACGCGGCCGGACTTGCCGCGCACGAGCTCGAGCGGATCCGGATTCTTTTTCTGCGGCATCAGGCTGCTGCCAGTGGCCGCCGTGTCAGCAAGCTCGAAGAACCCGAACTCCTCCGATGTGAAGAGGATCAGGTCCTCCGCCACGCGGCTCAGGTGCACCATCATCAAGGCGCACGCGTGCAGGAACGACGAGACGAAGTCGCGATCACCTGTGGCATCGATGCTGTTGGCGACGACCTTCGAGAAGCCCAGCGTCCGGGCAAGCCACGCCGTGTCGATCGGATAGCTGGTCCCGGCGATCGCGCCGGAGCCGAGCGGCAGCTCGTCGATCTCGGTGAGGACGACGTCGAAGCGGGCGTGGTCGCGACGGAAGGCGGCTGCGTGCGCGAGGAAATAGTGCGCGGCGAGGATAGGCTGCGCGCGGCGCATGTGCGTGTACGACGGCATGACCGCCTCGCCCGCCTCGGCGGCTCGCTCCGCGAGTTCGGCGATGAGCGTTCGCAGGCCGGCCTGCAGCTCGGGCACCCGCCGTTTCATGTACAAGCGCAGGTCGACCGCAACCTGCTCGTTGCGCGACCGGCCGGTGTGCAGGCGGCGGCCGGCGTCGCCGACGCGTGCCGACAGCTCACGTTCGACGAACGCGTGCACATCCTCGTCCTGCGCCGCGAGGGCAGTGGCGAAGAACCCGGGATCGGACTCACCTCGCGCGAGAATCTCGGCCAGCGCGGTCCGGATCGCTGCGCCGTCGGCGGCCGAAATCACTCCAGCTCTCTCCAGTCCCTCGGCCCATGCCACACTGCCGCGCACGTCGTCCGGGAAGAGGCGGCGATCGAACCGGAACGAGGCGCCGAACGCAAACAGCTCGGCGTCAGGGTCGCCCTCGAATCGTCCTGACCACAGGTGGGCCACGGTCAGCGCCCGACCTGTGACGAGTGATTCGCCGCCTTGCGGGCGGCCGTCTCGATCGGCAGCCCCCAGATCTTGATGAAGCCTTCCGTCGCGCTCCGATCGAAGGCATCGCCGGCGTCATAGGTCGCCAGCGCCTGATCGTAGAGGGCGAACGGGGAGCTGCGCCCGACCACCCGGCAGTCCCCCTTGAACAGCTTGAGACGGACGGCGCCGGTCACGCGCGGCTGGATGGTCCGGACGAAGGCGTCGATGGCCTCGCGCGTCTGCGAGAACCACAGGCCGTTGTAGACCAGGTCCGCGTACGTGCGTCCGAGGTCGTGCTTGAGGCGTTCGAGATCGCGGGCGATGACGAAGCGTTCGAGCTCGCGATGCGCCGTGTGCAGGACCAGCGCGGCCGGCGCCTCGTACACCTCACGAGACTTGATGCCGATCAGGCGGTTCTCGACCATGTCGATCCGGCCGACCCCGTGCGCTCCGGCAATCGTATCGAGGCTCTCGATCAGCTCGAGCATCGACATTGCGATGCCGTTGGCCGTCACCGGCACGCCGGACTCGAAGCCGATTTCGACGTAGGCCGGTTCGTCCGGCCCGTCCTGCGGCGCGCGCGTCAACTGATAGATGTCCTCCGGCGGCTCGGCCCACGGATCCTCGAGCACGCCGCACTCGATCGAGCGGCCCCACAGGTTCGCGTCGATGCTGTAGGCGCTCTCGGCCCCGGCCGGCGGCACCGCGAGATCCCGGGCGTGTGCGTACTCCAGCGTCTCAGCGGGCGACATCTCCCACATCCGCGCCGGCGCGATGATCTTGATCGACGGGTCGAGCGCCCGGGCCGACACGTCGAGGCGGATCTGATCGTTGCCTTTGCCGCGGCAGCCGTGCGCGACCGCAGTGGCCCGCTCCATCTTCGCCACTTCGACGAGGCGCTTCGCGACGAGCGGGCGCGCGAGGGCGGTGGCGAGCGGGTAGCGATCCTCGTACAACGCCCCGGCCTGGAGCGCCGGCAGCAGGTACTGCGTGACGAATTCCTCGCGGGCATCGATCACGTGCGCCCGCACGGCACCGAGCGCCAGCGCGCGCTCGCGCACGTCGGCGAGCTCGCGCCCCTGGCCGATGTCGAGCGTGACGGACACGATCTCGGCGCTGTACTGCTCGGCGAGCCAGCGGATGGCGACCGAGGTATCCAGCCCGCCGGAGTAGGCGACGACTATGCGTTCCACGTCTATGTGTGCTCCTGAGCCAGCCCGAGAAAGGTGCGCGCGAAAGATCGATACGTCAGGCAGTCGGCAGTCCGAGTCCGACGCCTGCCATCTGCACCGGCCTGCCCATCGCGGGGGCCTCCGCTCGCAACCGGTCGGCGAAGGTCGAGGCGTGCGATGCCGACCGGCAGATCACGAGGATCGTGTCGTCGCCGGCAATGGTCCCGACCACGTCCGGCCATCCCGACCGGTCGAGCGCAATTGCCAGCGCCTGGGCTTGCCCCGGATCCGTCTTGAGGACCAGCAGCTGCTCGACCTGTTCGAAGCCCCGCAAATATTCCTCGATCGCGCGCTTCGCCGCGGCCGCGGGATCGGGTCCTGTCGCGCGCCGGGCAGGGAGCCGATAGGCGCCATCGGCGGCGGCTTTGACGAGCCCGAGATCCCGGATGTCCCGCGACAACGTCGCCTGCGTCGCCTCGATGGCCCGGGCCCGGAGCAGCTCCCGAAGCTGTTCCTGACTCGTAACGTCCACAGACGTAACGAGTTCGAGGATCGCCGACTGCCGACTGCCCTTCATCATCCCTCACCGTCCATTTGAATGAGTATACACGATGCGCTGCATAAATCGCCCCGGGCTCCCCGCAAAATGTTGATCACAGGCGTCGAATGTTGTATAACTATTCGTTCCGATGAATGAAATTCGTCGCGTGAGGGTCGGCGTCGCAGGAGCCACCGGGTATGCCGGGGTCGAACTGCTGCGCCGGCTCGCCCGTCATCCGGCCGTCGAGCTGGCAGTGGCCATGGGGTCCAAGGGCTCGGAGCCGCGCCGCATCCCTGCCCTGCGGAATATCTGGGACGCTCCGGCGCTCCCCTTCGATCTTGAAACCCTCGCGGCCCTTGACGCCGTGTTCCTGGCAGTGCCGGAGTCCCTGTCGGCCGAAGTGGCGCCGGGGTTGGCTGAACGCGGCCCGAAGGTGTTCGATCTCTCAGGCGCGTTCCGGCTCACCGACCCCGAGTTCCGGAAGCGCTGGTACCCGCACTCCCCTTCCGTCGATCTGCCCTTGGCGTACGGCCTGACCGAACGGCATCGGGCCGAGTTGCCCGACGCACAGCTGATCGCGTGCGCTGGATGCTATCCGACTGCTGCGGTGCTGGCGCTCCAGCCGCTGGTTGCGGCCGGTCTCCTCGAGCCCGGGATCATCATTGACGCCAAGTCCGGGGTGTCCGGCGCCGGCAAGACGCCTACCGAGCGCACGCATTTCTCGGAGACCCACGGCAGCCTCTCGGCGTACGGCGTGTTCGGCCATCGGCACGGCGCCGAAATCGAGCAGGAGCTCGGGGTGCCCGTCACCTTCGTGCCGCACCTGGTGCCGCTCGATCGCGGCATCCTCGAAACCATCTACGCGCGCTTGTCTCCCGGCGTGGACGAGCCGGCGGTGGCAGCGGCAATGCAGGCGGCGTACGCGAAGGCCCCGTTCGTGCGCCTGACCGGAACCGATCTGCCCGAGATCAAGCACGTGGCACACACCAATTTCTGCGATATCGGCTGGCGGGTGGAGCGCCCTGGCGGCCAACTGGTCATGGTGTCGTGCATCGACAATCTCGTGAAGGGAGCCGCCGGCCAGGCGATCCAGAACTTCAACGTCGCGTTCGGGTTCGACGAGACAACGGCTCTCGATTGATGGCAACGCTCCTAAAGCTCGGCGGAGAGTTGCTCGATGATCAGCCGGCGCTGCGATCCGCCGCGGCGGCAATCGTCCGGCTGGCGGCGACGACCCCGCTGATCGTGGTCCATGGGGGCGGGCGGGCGATCGATGCCGAGCTGCGCGCCCGCGGCAACACCCCAGCCTTCGTCGATGGCCTCCGCATCACCGATGCCGCCGCGCTCGATGCTGTCGTCGCAGTGCTCGCCGGGCGCACCAACACCCATCTGGTCGCGGCGGTCGGCGCTGCCGGCGGACGCGCGGTTGGGCTGACCGGCGCGGACGGCCGCATCGGGCTGGCGAGTAAAGCGGCGGCGTTCACGAGCGTGGCCGGCGAAACTGTCGATCTCGGGCTCGTCGGCCAGCCGGACGGCGATGACGCGTCGCTGCTCACGGACCTGCTGGCGATTGGCGTGGTACCAATCATCGCCAGCATCGGCGTCTCGCGTGAGGGCGAACTGCTGAACGTCAACGCCGACACGATCGCCGCGCACCTCGCCGCCGGGATCGCGGCCGACCGGCTGATCATTGCCGGCGCGACCGCGGGCGTGCTCGACAGCGCCGGGCAGCTGATTCCGACCCTGTCGCTCGCGGGCATCGACCGCATGATCGCGTCGGGCGACGCCCATTCGGGAATGGTCGCCAAGCTGACCGCCTGCCGGGCCGCGCTGACCGCCGGAGTCGGCGAAGTGGCCATCGTGTCGGGCCGTGGTGTCGAGGATTACGCGACCGCGTCGGGGACGAGAATTCATCGGGAGATGGTGACGACATGACGACCGCGACAGACGTAATTGCCGTCGAGAACGAGCACCTGCTGCAGGTCTACCGGCGCGGCCGGGTGGTGTTCGAGCGTGGTAAGGGATGCCGACTGTTCGACGCCGACGGTCGCGCGTATCTCGACCTGATCTCGGGCGTCGGCGTGGCCTCGTTGGGGCACGCCAACCCGCGTCTCGCGGAAGCGATCTCGACCCAGGCTCGTGAGCTGCTGCACACATCGAACCTGTACTTCCATCCATTGCAGGGCGAGCTGGCCGCCCGCCTCGCGGCGTTGACCGGGCTGCCGCGCTCGTTCTTCTGCAACAGCGGCGCGGAAGCCGTCGAAGCGTGCCTGAAGTTCGCGCGCAAGTTCTGGGGCGGCACGCGGACCGAGTTCGTCGCATTCGACCACTCGTTCCATGGCCGAACGATGGGCGCGCTGTCGGTCACGTGGGACGAGCACTACCGCGCCCCATTCGCTCCGCTGGTGCCCGGCGTCACCTTCGTCCCGATCGACGATCCACAGGCGCTCACTGCCGCCGTCAGCTCCTCGACGGCCGCCGTCATCGTCGAGCCTTTGCAGGGTGAGGGCGGCGTGCGTCCGCTGAGCCAGGCCATGGCCGACGCGATCTCCCGCGCCTGCGAGGCCACCGGGGCGCTCCTGATCGCCGACGAGATCCAGTGTGGTCTGGGCCGGACGGGGGTGCCGTTCTACTCGAGCGTTCTCGGCCTCAAGCCAGATCTGATGTCGCTGGGCAAGGCACTCGGGGCCGGAGTACCGATTGGCGCCGCGATGTTCAGCGATCGCGTCGCCGCCGCGGCGGCACCCGGCGATCACGGCAGCACCTACGGGGGCAACCTGCTCGCCTGCCGCGCGGCGCTGGTGTTCCTCGAGGAGCTGATCGATCGCGACCTGGTCGGCCACGTCGCGAAGGTCGGGCAGCATCTCGAGCACGGGTTGCGCGCCATCGCCGCCAGGCGGCCGATCGTGCGCGAGGTTCGTGGCGCCGGTCTCATCTGGGGCCTCGATCTGGATCGGCCGGCACTGCCGGTCGTCGATGCCGCCCTCCAGCGCGGCCTGCTCGTCAATCGCACGGCGGACACCGTCGTCCGCCTGCTGCCTCCCTTCGTGATCACCGCGTCGGAGGTGGACGAGGCGCTGGGGCTGCTGGATCAATCAATCGCTGCTGTTGCGGAGTCAGGCTCATGAATGCGACTGTGACCCTTCGGAGTGCGACGGCGGACGACGTCGCGGCCATCGACAGCTTGATCACCGCCAACCTGGCGGCCGGTCATTTGCTGCCGCGGACGCGCGAGGATCTCGAGATCCACGCCACCCGGTTCATCGTCGCCGCCAGCGGAGATCGCCCGGTGGGTTGCGCCGAGCTCGCGCCGCTCAGCGCGAATGTCGCGGAAGTCCGATCGCTGGTCGTCGACGAGTCGATGCGGGGTCAGCACATCGGCACCGCGCTCATCGACCACCTCGCCAGCGGCGCCGCCGCGCGTGGGTTCTCAACCTTGTGCGCCTTCACCCATGAGCCGGCGCGCTTCGTCCGCCTCGGCTTCACGATCGTGCCGCACATCTGGGTGCCGGAGAAGATCGCCCGCGATTGCACCTCCTGTGCGCTGTTCCGCCACTGCGGGCAGTACGCTGTGATGCTGCCGCTCCGCGCCGGCGTCAGCGTCCGGCCCGAGCGGCCCGCCGCGGTGATCCAGGGCAGCCGCAGCATCGCGCCGCGTCGTCCCAACATCGAACGTCTGCACGAGCGCATTCCGAGTACCGCCCCCGAGGTCGATCGGCGTGAGGCCGTGCTGGCGTGAGCGCCATCGAGATCACTCCGATTGACGGCGGCATCACTGCGCCGGGCGGCTTCCGCGCAGCCGGTGTCGCGTGCGGCATCAAGGCCTCGGGCAAGCACGATCTCACCCTAGTCGCGGCCGAGCGTCCTGTGCCGGCCGCGGCGGTGTTCACCACCAACCTGGCCCAGGCCGCGCCGATCCTGGTGTCGCGCAATCGGCTGGCCGCGTCCGGCGGCCATGCCGCGGCGATCGTCGTCAACAGCGGCTGCGCCAACGCCTGCACCGGCGTGGACGGGATGACCCACGCCAACGCGATGGCCGACCTGACGGCCGCCACACTCGGCGTCGACCCGTCGTCCGTGCTCGTGGCGTCGACGGGTGTCATCGGCGTGAAGCTGGACATGGCCAAGGTGGAACGCGGCATCACCATGGCCGCGGCCGCGCTCTCCCCGACGGGCGGTGGCGACGCCGCACTCGGCATCATGACGACCGATCCGTTCCCCAAGGAAGCGGCCATCGAAATCGTCAGCGCGAAAGGGACGTTCCGGGTCGGCGGGATCGCCAAGGGCTCCGGCATGATCGAGCCGATGATGGCGACGATGCTGGGATTCGTGACGACGGACGCGCAGGTCACGCCGGGGCTGCTGCAGCGCGCCCTCAGGGCCGCGGTCGACGACACGTTCAACGCCATCACCGTCGACGGCGAGTGCTCGACCAACGATTGCGTGTTCGCGCTGGCAAGCGGCGCGAGTGGCGTCGTCCTCGAGGCCACGGATCTGCGGCTGCTGGTCGACGCGCTGCGCGGCGCCTGCGAGCCGCTGGCGATCGGCATCGTCCGCGGCGGTGAAGGGGCGACGAAGCTGATCACCGTCAACGTCGGCGGCGCGCGCTCGGATTCCGACGCGAAGCGGACGGCACGGGCGATCGCCAACTCCCCACTGGTCAAGACGGCGATTCACGGCGGCGATCCGAATTGGGGCCGGCTGGTCGCGGTCGCGGGCCGCTCCGGCGCGGCGTTCTCGCTCGATCGCGCGGTGGTCCGGATCGGGCCGATTGAGTTGTTCAGCGACGGCACGCCGCACGACGAGCGGGCACCCGAGGCGGCCGAATACCTGAAGGGCCACGACATCGACGTCTTCGTCGACCTCGGGACCGGCGGTCAGGGTCAGTCGCGCATCTGGACCTGCGATCTCAGCGCGGAGTACGTTCGGATCAATGCGGATTACCGCACCTGAGCGGCGAGGATCGCATCATGGCGACACGTGAGCTGGCGGTGACGACGACGAAGCTGCTGTCGATCGAGGACCTGAGCGAGGACCAGCTGCGGAGCTGTCTGCACCTGGCCGCGGATCTCAAGGCAGCGCGCGCCGCCGGGCGGCCGCATGCCAAGCCGCTGTCAGGACAGCATTACGCGCTGCTGTTCGAGAAACCGTCGCTGCGCACACGCTCGACGTTCCAGATTGCCGTCCGCGAGCTGGGCGGCGATCTCATCGAACCGCCGCGCGAGGAAGTGTTCGGCGAGCGCGAGACGATCGCCGATGTCGCCCGCAATCTCGAGCGCTGGGTCCACGGCGCCATCGTCCGCACCTACGCGCAGTCACGCCTGGCGGCGTTCGCCGAGGCGGCGCCGCGGCTGCGGGTCGTCAACGCGCTCACCGACGAGGAGCACCCGTGCCAGGCGCTGGCGGACTGCCTGACATTGACGGAGCGGTTCCGGGACCTGCCCGGGCGGACGCTGGCGTTCATCGGCGACGGCAACAATGTTGCGACCTCCCTCGCGCAGGCCGCGTTGCTGCTCGGGGTCAACGTCCGGGTGGCCTCGCCGCGGGGCTTCGAGCTCGGCTCCGCGCTTCGCGAGCGCATCCAGTCGCGCGCCCGCCTCGGGGCGCGGCTGACGATCACGAGCGATCCGATCGCCGCCGCGCGCGGCGCTGACGCGATCTACACGGACGTGTGGACGTCAATGGGCCAGGAAACCGAGTCGAGGCAGCGCCACGATATCTTCGGACCATTCCAGGTCAACGCGGCGCTGATGGCCCAGGCCAACCCGCACGCGCTCTTCATGCACTGCCTCCCGGCGCACCGTGGTGACGAGGTCACGTCCGAGGTGCTCGACAGCCCCGCCTCGGTCGTCTTCGATCAGGCGGAAAACCGGCTGCACACGCAGAAGGCGCTGCTCAGCATGCTCGGGTAGCGGCGCAGGCGGCCGGGACAGCGAACGCCGAACGCCGAACGCCGTGACACGCTGCCAGTATCTGTGTAGTACCCTCGCCCCGTGCTGCAGGCGGTGATCCCCCGTTACGGTGAACCCGACGTCTTCGAGATGCGCACGGCGCCGGATCCCACGCCCGGTGAGGGGGAGATCCGTATCCGCGTGCGCGCCGCCGGCGTGAACTTCGCCGACGTGCTGGCGCGACTCGGGCTGTATCCGGATGCGCCGAAGCCGCCGATGGTCGTGGGCTACGAGGTGGTGGGCCACGTCGACGCGATCGGCCGGACGGTCACCGGGCTCGGTGAAGGAGACCGCGTCTTTGCGCTGACCCGGTTTGGCGGCTACGCCGATGCGGTGGTGGTCCCCTCGGGCCAAGCCTTTCACGTGCCCGAGAGCTTGAGCGATGCCGAAGCCGCGGCGGTGCCGGTCGCGTACCTCACCGCGGCGCTGGCACTCTATCGGATGGCGGCGCTGAACGTCGGCGAGACCGTGCTGGTCCACAACGCCGGCGGTGCGGTCGGCATTGCCGCGACGCAGCTCGCCAGGCTGCGCCGCGCCACGGTGATCGGGACTGCCTCGGCGATGAAACACGACGCGCTGCGGACCTTCGGCGTCGATCATGCCATCGATTACCGCACCGCCGACGTGGCGAAGGAGATCGAGCGGATCACCCACGGCCGCGGCGTCGACGTGATCCTCGACCCGATCGGCGGCCGGAGCTTTACCACCAGTTACCGGATGCTGGCGCCACTGGGCCGGCTGGTAATCTTCGGTCTCTCGTCCGCCGCCCCCGGCGAGCGCCGCAGCTGGTGGCACGCCTTCCGTGCGTGGGCCGCCACGCCACGCTTCAACCCGCTCTCGCTCATCAATCGCAACCGCGGCGTCTTCGGCCTGCACCTCGGCCACCTGTGGGACGAACGCACCCGCCTCGCGCCGCTCATCGAACTCCTGGTCAGCGAGCTCTCGGCCGGGCGCATCACCCCGGTCGTCGCGCGCACGTTCGCGCTCGACCACGTCGCCGACGCGCACCGCTTCATCCAGCAACGCGGCAACATCGGCAAGGTTGTACTGACGGTTAGTCGGAGCTGAGAACAGGGAGCGTCGAAGGTTATAGGGTTCGAGGGTTCGACGGTTCGAGGATTCGAGGGTTCAAGAGGTTCGCAGCCTGAGAGCGTGCTGACGCGGCAGGTTCCACCCGAACGTTACGACCCTAGCCCGCCGATCCCTGGTCCCCGGTCCCAACGGGCCGCAGTCTGAGAGAGCGTGCTGACGCGGCACGTTCCAGCGGAACGTCACGACCTCTCGAGGACGCCGTGGAACCTTGAGCACGATTCCGAACGACATGGGGGTGCTCAAAGCACCTGGCCCGGCCCGCCTGATCGAACCACTCGCCCCCGCTCCAGCACGATGACGAAATCGGCGATCGCGTGCACCTCGTCGCGCGCGTGAGTGACGTAGATCACCGGCACCCGCAACTCGTCGCGCACGCGTTCGAGATACGGCAGGATTCGGCGGCGCAACTCCAGATCGACGGCCGCGAGCGGCTCGTCCAGCAGCAGGACGTCCGCGGACGACATCAGCGCCCGTGCCAGCGCCACCCGCTGGCGCTCGCCGCCCGAGAGCTGTGTCACGCCCCGATCGAGCAACGGCTCGATTTCGAGCATCGAGGCGACGGTGGCCAGTTCCAGGCGCTGGCCCTCGCGCCGGCCGTACAGCACGTTCCGGCGCACGGAGAGATGCGGGAAGAGCGAGACGTCCTGAGCCACGTAGCCCACATGCCGTTGATGAACCGGCACGTCGATGCCGCTCAACGACGAGAACAGGATGCGATCGCCGATCGCGATCGTTCCCGCTGCCGGCCGCCGCAATCCGGCAATCGCCTCCAGCGTCGTGGTTTTTCCAGAACCGGACGGGCCGAACAACGCCGTGATCGATCCGGCGATCTCTTCGTGGACTTCGAGATGGAATCCGGCCTGAGTGAGCGAGAAGTCGAGCGCGATCAAGGTCTGACGCCGTCGGCTGCGCGCACCATCAGCCGGTTGGAGATCCAGAGCGCGGCGAAGGCCACCGCGGCCGAGATGCCGATAAGGACGGCGGCGTCGCGATCGCGGCCGGTTTCGGTGAAGCTGTAGATCGCGACCGCCAGCGTGCGCGTCGCACCCGGGATGCTGCCGGCAATGACGATCGTCGCGCCGAACTCTCCGATCGCCCTTGCGAACCCCAGCATCGTCCCGGCCAGGACGGACGGGAGCGCCAGCGGCAGAGTGATGGTGAAGAAGACGCGGAGGGGCGGCGCGCCGAGGGTCGCCGCGACGGCTTCGTACCGCCGATCGACCTGCTCGATGCCGGCTCGCACGGTGCGGACGAAGAGCGGCAGCCCCATCACTGCCATCGCCAGGACGACGGCCTTCCAGGTGAAGACGATGTCGATGCCGACGGCTTGCAACAGCCGGCCCACGGGTCCGCGCGGCGCGCACAGCATCAGCAGGATCAGCCCGGTCGCGACCGGCGGCATGACCAGCGGCATCGAGACGAACGTTTCGACCATCAGGCGGCCGCGGAACTCGCCGCGGGCGAGCAGCCACGCCAGCGCCAAACCGGGACCGATCATCAGCGCCGTCGCTCCGGCGGCCGACGCGATGGTAAATAGCGTGATCCGCGTGAGCTCCATCACGATCAGGGGGCGGGTTGGACCAGCGGCTCGAAGCCGTATCGGGTGAAGATCGCCGCTGCGGCCGGTCCGCGGAGGAAGGCCAGGAACCGCTCCGCCTCGCCTCGCCGCCTGGACGCCTTGACGATGGCCGCCGGGTAGACGATTCGCGGTGCGCCGGGGCCGGACACCACGAACGCCTGCCGCGCGTGGCCGGCGGCGATCAGATCGGATCGGTACAGGATCGCCGCGTCCGCGCTGCCGGTCTCCACCGCCGTCAACGCCGCGCGGACGTTGGCCACCGGGACGATGCGGCTCTCGAGGAGGGTCCAGAGATTGACGGCCTGCAGGTACTGCTTGGCGTACACGCCGGCGGGCACCGCCTGCGGGTCGCCGACCGCGATGCGCCGGAACGACGGCTGGATCAATTCCTGAATCGTCTCGATCGCCGGAGCGCCCGCTGAGATCGCCACCGCCAGGCGATTGCGCAGGAGGTTGACGCGGCTGTCCAGCGCGATCTCGCCGGCATCGGCTGCGAGCTGCATCTGCGCCTCGTCGGCGCTGATGAACAGATCGACGGGTGCGCCGTTGACGATCTGCCGCGCGAGCACGTTCGAACCGGCGAGGTTGAAGCGGACCTCAGCTCCGCCGGCCGCACGATATGCGCGGCCTGCCTCTTCCAAGGCATCGGTCAGGCTAATCGCGGCCGACACGGTGAGAGGGTGCGTCTGCGGCACCGCGGGCAGAACGGCCACAGCCGCCGTGAACACGATGAATCGAACGATTTCGAGCAAATCGAGACGATTCTAACGCGAATACGAGCCGACTCAGGCGAGCGGCTTGGGTGGGCGGGGGAGACGGGACGACAGCGCGGCCCTTTCGAGCCGCGCCGTGGTGCGGGTGTGTTGATTACAGTGCGGTTGCGCGCGTACGCGGGCGCCGCCGCAGGCGAGCGGCCACCCCCAGCCCGAGCGCCAGCAGCGCCGCACTCGCCGGCTCCGGCACGGCAGCGGCCATGGCGTCGCCGAGGAGCGCGTGACCCGCCGCCGTGGGATGCACGCCATCCCAGAACAGGTACGAGTTCGGATCGGCACAGACGGCTCCGCCGGCCAGCGTGATCCCCTGCAGGCACGGCTGCGTGGTGTTGGTGAAGCCGTACGCCAGCGGATTGGCAAGCACGCCGTTCAGAAACGCGTACGTGTCGAACGCGGTGATCTGGATGCCCGGCAATGCGCGCAGACTGTTGACGGCGGTGGCCAGAGCGACGTTGAACCCCATGGTCAGCTGGCGGAGTTGATCCCGCTCGGTCTGCGTCAATCCTTGACTCGAGGGTGTCAGCGACAAGTCGGGAAGGTTCGGGATCAGGAACCGCCGCGCGCCATCCTGATACAACTCGCCGATGATGGTGGCCAGGTTGACGATTGCATTGCCGCCGCTGAACGGGTTGAGCGCCAGATCGTTCGCGCCTCCCCAGACGACGAACAGCGATCCAGCCGGATCCGCGATCGGCCCGGTCTGCAGGATCTCGAGCGCCTGAGTCAGCAGCCCTGTGTCTTTGAGATCGGTTTGACCGTAAACATGGGCGGCCCAGTTGTCCGTAATCTCGGGCGGATTCGTCGCCATCACCGGACCGGTGGCCGCACCGACCACCGCGTAGTTCGTGCCCCCGGCAGCGGAGGGGGTCAGCGTGACGCCGAGATCTGCGGCGAGCCGCTCAACGGCGACCGGACCGTTCGATGCCCGCTGGGCATAGGGAGCCGGAGGAAAGCCAGCGGTCAGGATGAAGGCATTGCCCGAATCGGACAGGCTGTCGCCGACCACATACAAGGACGTGATTGGACCAGCACTGGCGACGGCGGGCAACAGGCAGAGCACGAACGCGGATGCGACGAGACTCTTCACCATCTTTTCACCTCGGCGACGACCGAACCATCAAAGGTCGCAGCCTATCACGCCGAGCTGAGCTTTAAGCGTCGAGCGCGCCCCAAATTGCGCCCTCGGTCGCCAACCGGGCGCACCTCAGGACCGCGTGTGCCCCGGCTGACGACGGCGTGTCGTTTTGGCACCACCAGGTGGCCGTCGACCGCGGCGGAGCGCTTTGGCGATCGCGGCCGCGACCGGGTTGGCCGGCAGCGTTTCGATCGGGGCCGGCAGCGGGATCGACCAGTTGGGCCACTGGTCCGTCGTGGCCGGCATGTTCGGCCGCTCCGGCGCAGCCATCGCATCCTCGAGCGTCGCGGTCAGCAGCCGTGACGGCGCGGCGGCCAGGGCAGCGTGGAGTCGCGTGATCACCGTGCCGACCGGCGTGCGCGCACTCGCCCGCGTCATCGCCTGAATCCGGTCGCGGATCTCCTGTGTCCCGGCCTCGTTGGGGGCCAGCTTCAGCCGGTGCTGGGCCTCGAGGTCAGCGCCGGTCCATAACCCGGCGACCGTCGGCAAGTCGTGGGTCGTGATCGCGCTCAGCGCCTGCTCCGGATAGCTGGCCAGCGGCGTCTTCTCGAACCACACCAGCCGATACGAGAAGATGCGACGGGCGGCGAGGTCCTGGCGCGTCCGCTCCTCGACGGTGCCGAGATCCTCGCCGACGATCACGGCGCGGGCGCGCTGGCTTTCGAGCGCCACGATGGCCAGCAGATCGGCGGCGCGCGAGCGCACGTAGGCGCCCTGCGCGGGTTCCATTCCGGCCGGAATCCAGAACAGCCGGAACAAGCCCATCACGTGGTCGATCCGCAGACCGCCGGCGTGACGCAGGCAGGCGCGGATCGTCCGGGCGAATGGCTCGTAGCCGGCCGCGCGCAGCGGGTCTGGTGAGAAGGGCGGCAATCCCCAGTTCTGGCCGCGGGTGTTGAATTCGTCGGGCGGAGCGCCGACGCTGATGCCGTGCGCGAGGACGTCCTGGAATGCCCACCCGTCCGCGCCGTCCGCGTCGAAGCCGATCGGAAGATCCTGCATGACCGGCAGCGCCGCTGACGCGCTCGCCAGCTGACGATCGATCTGAAACTGCAGCCACTGATGCAACCGGATCCGGTCGGCAATTTCCGGCTCGCCGGCGCGCCGCGCGACGGCCGGCCCCGCTGGATGCCGCAACTCGTCGGGCCAGCCGTGCCAGCCAGATCCGAAGCGCTCCGCGAAGGCGCAGAAGATCGCGTACTGACGAAGGGCGTCTCCTTGCTCGCGCACGAACTGATCGAACTCGGCGTCACGCCGGCGGCGGACGCGGCGCCACACCGCCTCGAAGGCTTTCGTTTTCAACGCGAAGATCGCGTCGCGATCGATCAACGGATCGCGATTCAGCGCCTTGCCCTGGCGGACCCACTCGGCGAACGGCTTCAGCTCTCGCGCGCCAGGCAAATCGGCGACCCTGAGGAAGAGCGGATTGCGGAACAACCGGCTGGACGGGAAGTACGGACTGGCCTGCTGCGGCAGGAGCGGCGGAGGCGCAGCCAGCGGGTTGATCATCGCGATCCCCGCGCCTTGTGACTTCCCCCATTGCCCGAGCCGCCGAAGATCCCCGAGATCCCCGATGCCCCAGCTCTGGCGCGATCGCGCGGCATAGAGCTGAATCGCCCAGCCCCACGTGCGGAAGTCGTCGGGCAGGTAGCACGCGAACGGGGCCACGATCAGGCGGGCTTCCGGCGCGCCTTTCCTGAGGAGCCGATGGTAGCCGTGCGGGAAATCGGCCGGCAGGCGACGGTCGATGGTGACCGTCGTGCCGTCCTCGAGGTCGATCTCGGCGGGGCCGAGCGCCGGGCGCGCGCCGCTGTGCACGACCAGCACGCGATCCTCGCCACCAGGCGCGCCCGACATCGCCTTCGTGATGGCGTCGATGGTCGCCGCCGGCGGGCGATGGCGCCGCCCGAGCGCGTCGACGTAGTGGCGCTGAATAGCCGGGTTGCTCACGTCACTTGATCCGTCGCAACAGTATCGTCGACCACGCCTGCACCGTCAGCGATCCGCCGGCCAGAAGCTCGGGACCCGGCTTGTCCTCCGACAGCAGCTCCCCCGGTTCGTGGGTGTTCAGCAGCTGCGTCCAGCGCGAGCCCCACTTTCCCTCCGGCAGCGTGAACTCCAGCGGTTCGTGGTGGGCGTTGAACATCATGTAGAAGCTCTGATCGACGACCCGCTCGCCACGCTCGTTGGGCGTCGGAATCGCGTCGCCGTTCAGGAACACGCCGAGTGACTTTGCGAACCCCGCTCGCCAGTCCTCATCGGACATCTCGGTCCCGTGCGGCGTGAACCAGCCGATGTCGCTGACACCGGAGCCGTGAATCGGCCGCCCCTGGAACCAGCGCCGGCGGCAGAACACCGGATGGCGCTGCCGCAGCCGAAGCAGGCTGCGGGTGAACTGCAGCAGCGACTGATCCGCGTGCGCCCAGTCGTACCACGAGATCTCGTTGTCCTGGCAGTAGGCGTTGTTGTTGCCCTGCTGTGTGCGGCCCAGTTCGTCGCCGCCAAGCAGCATCGGCACTCCCTGCGAGAGGAGCAGCGTGGCCAGGAAGTTGCGCTGCTGCCGCGAGCGCAACGCGTTGACCTCCGGATCCTCGCTCGGCCCCTCGGCGCCGCAGTTCCAGGACCGGTTGTGGCTCTCGCCGTCGCGGTTGTCTTCGCCGTTGGCGTCGTTGTGCTTGTCGTTGTACGAGACGAGATCGCGCAGCGTGAACCCGTCGTGCGCGGTGATGAAGTTGATGCTCGCATGCGGCTTGCGCGCAGTGCCCTGATACAGATCCGAGCTGCCCGTAAAGCGGTACGCGAACTCCGCCATGGTCTGGTCCGTGCCGCGCCAGAAATCGCGCACCGTGTCACGGTACTTCCCGTTCCACTCCGACCAGAGCGGTGGGAAGTTGCCGACCTGATAGCCGCCTTCGCCGATGTCCCACGGCTCGGCGATCAGCTTGACCTGGCTGACCACCGGATCCTGCTGGATCAGATCGAAGAACGCCGACAACCGATCGACGTCGTGGAGCTCGCGCGCCAGCGTCGCCGCGAGATCGAAGCGGAAGCCATCGACGTGCATCTCGAGGACCCAGTAGCGCAAGCTGTCCATGATGAGCTGCAGCACGTGCGGGTGCCGCATGTTCAACGTGTTGCCGGTACCGGTGTAGTCCATGTAATACCGCCGCTTGTCGGCGACGACGCGGTAGTAGGCGGCGTTGTCGATGCCTTTGAACGACAGCATCGGCCCGAGATGATTGCCTTCGGCGGTGTGGTTGTAGACCACGTCCAGGATCACTTCGATCCCGGCCTCGTGCATCGTCTTGACGAGCTGCTTGAACTCCTGGACCTGGCTACCGTGACGGCCGCGCTGGTGCGAGTACTCATTGTGCGGCGCGAGGTAGGCAATCGAGTTGTAGCCCCAGTAGTTGCGCAGCCCTTTATCGTGCAGCGTCGAGTCCTGCACGAACTGGTGCACCGGCAGGAGCTCGATTGCGGTGATGCCGAGCCGTTGCAGGTATTTGACCGCGGCGGGGTGGGCCATGCCGGCGTAGCTGCCGCGGATGTCCTCGGGGATTTCCGGATGCGTGCGCGTGAAGCCCTTGACGTGTGTCTCGTATACGACGGTCCGGTGCCAGGGCGTGTTGGGCCGGCGGTCGTTGCCCCAGTCGAAGTACGGATTGACGACGATCGACTTGGGAACGTACGGGGCGCTGTCCTGATCGTTGCGGGACGATTCGGGTTCAGCGAACAGGTACGGGAAGATCGCCTCGTTCCAGTCCCATTGGCCGTCGAGCGCCTTCGCGTACGGGTCGCTCAGCAGCTTATTGGGGTTACACCAGTGGCCCTGCTGGGGATCCCACGGACCATGTACGCGGAAGCCGTAGCGCTGACCAGGGTGGATGTCCGGAACATAGCCGTGCCAGCAGAGGGCCGTCATCTCCGGCAGGTCGATGCGCGTTTCCTTGTCGTTCTCGTCGAACAGCGAGAGCTCGACGCGTTCGGCGACCTCTGAAAACAGTGAAAAATTGGTTCCTACCCCGTCGAACGTGGCGCCCAGCGGATAGGGCTGCCCTGGCCAGATCTGCATGCATACTCCGAGTGTGAACTCGCGCGCGCACTACTATCTCATCCTTGCTCCTTACAACTACAATTCCCGTACCGTCGGAACGGTTGCGAGAGTCCTATGAGAGCACCGAGCGCCATCCTCGCACTCACCCTTGCCGCATCGATCACAACGCCGATGCGGTCGGCCGACGACCTCGGCGTACCCTCGAGGGACGGCCTGGTGGTCTGTGTCTCAGCTCCTTCGTGTGATGCCGGCGCCAGCGTCCTGGCGCAAGGTGGCAATGCCGTCGACGCCGCGGTCGCGACCGCATTCGCGCTCGCGGTGACGCATCCGGACGCCGGCAATCTCGGCGGCGGCGGTTTCATGATCGTCCGCACGCCGTCCGGCGAGGTGACGACGTACGACTACCGCGAGACGGCGCCGCTCAAATCAACCAGAACGATGTACCTCGGCGCCGACGGCACGATCGATCGCCGGTTGACCGCCGCCGGCTATCTCGCGCCTGGTGTGCCCGGCACGGTCCGCGGCCTCGAGTTGGCCCACAAGAGGTTCGGCAAGCTGCCGTGGAAGCAGGTCGTGGCGCCCGCTGTCGCCCTCGCAGAAGGCGGCTTCCCCCTCTCCCCGTCGCTCGCTGGCTCGCTCAACCGCGAGCTGCAGGGCAACATGGCCAGGTTCCCCGCGTCGGTCGCAGCGTACGGCAAGCCTGATGGCGGACCGTGGGCCGCTGGCGATCGGCTGGTGCTGCCGGATCTCGCGAAGACCCTGCGCGCAATCGCCGACGATGGCGCCAATGCCTTCTATACCGGCTGGATTGCCGATCGCATCGCCGAGGACATGGAGGCGAACGGCGGCCTGATCTCGAAAGCCGACCTCGCCTCCTACAAGGCCAAGGAACGGGCGCCGGTGCGTGGCACGTATCGCGGCTATGAGATCGTCTCGATCCCGCCCCCGAGCTCGGGCGGAGTCGCCCTGATCGAGATGCTCAACATCCTCGAGCCGTACAAGCTCAAGGACCAGGGGCTGCTCACGGCGCCGGCCATTCATCTTCAGATCGAAGCGATGCGGCGCGCGTACCTCGATCGCGCGCGGCAGTTGGGCGACACGGATTTCGTCACCGTCCCGATCGCCGAGCTCACCTCGAAAGCGCACGCCATATCAGTGGCGGCGTCAATCAGCCTGGACAAGGCCTCCAGCAGCCTCGAGCTCGGCAAGGACATCGTCACCATTCACGCGCAGGCGCCGGAGCCTGACGAGACGACGCACTTCTCGGTGATGGATCGGGCCGGCATGGCGGTGACCAGCACCTACACGCTCGAAGGCGGCTTCGGATCGCACGTGGTGGTGCGCGGCGCGGGGTTCCTGCTGAACAACGAGATGGGTGACTTCAACAAGAAGCCCGGCGACACGAATGCGGGCGGCGACATCGGCACCCCGGCCAACCTGATCGATCCGGGCAAGCGCATGCTCAGCTCCATGACGCCGGCAATGGTGGTCAAGGATGGAAAGGTCGTGCTCGTGACCGGATCGCCGGGCGGCCGAACGATCATCAACACCGTGCTATCGGTGGTGCTCGGCGTGACCGAGTACGGGCTGACGGGCCGGCAGGCGGTCGATACGGCTCGTATCCATCACCAGTGGCTGCCCGACCGCGCTTCAATCGAGCAAGGTGGCGTGAGTCCGGAGGTGCTGGCGGCATTGAAGGCCAAAGGCCACGAGGTCCGCATCGGCGGCCGCCAAGGGGATGCGCACAGCATCTGGGTGGCGCCCGACGGGACGCCGTACGGCGTGAACGACAGGCGCACGCCCGACTCGAAGGTCTCGGTGCCGCAGCAGTTGACAGCGCCCGCGACGCGACGATAGTCTTGACGGCGATGTTTCTGGCGCGGCACCACCACCGGCATCATCATGCGTCCTGCAACGGCGGGCCGGTCGGATTCTGCACGCGATAGAACGTCAATCACCGCAGAGCAACTCCTGAAGGCCTCGCCGAAACCCGGCGAGGCCTTTTTTATTGCGCCGCGGCACGCACGCGGTGACGGACAGTTGGACACGCCATGGATTTTTCGAAGCTGGACGGACTGATCCCCGCGGTCGTGCAGGACGAGTCGTCGAACGAGGTGCTGATGGTCGGCTTCATGAACCAGGAGGCGCTGACGCTGACCCTCGAGAGCGGGTTTGCGACGTTCTTCAGCCGCACCCGCGGCAAGCTCTGGACGAAGGGGGAAACCTCGGGCAACCGCCTGCAGGTCACGTCGGCGCTGGTCGATTGCGACGATGACACGGTGCTGCTGAAAGTGAAGCGGCTCGGCGATGGCAACGTCTGCCACACCGGCGAGCGGACCTGCTTCAACCGCGAGCTGACGCCGGACGCAGCGCGGGCGGGTGCCTGAAGTGGCGAGGCTCAAGCTCGGTATTCCGAAGGGCTCGCTGCAGGACGCGACCATCCAGCTGTTCGCGCGGGCCGGCTTCAACATCTACGCTTCGACCCGCTCGTACTTCCCGGCCATCGACGATCCCGACATCGAGTGCATGCTGATCCGCGCCCAGGAGATGGCCCGCTACGTCGCCGACGGCGTGCTCGACGCCGGACTCACCGGTCAGGACTGGATCGCCGAACACGCCGCCGGCAACAGCTCCGCGGCCGCGCCGGTGGCACTCGCGGATCTCGTCTACGCGAAGCAGAGTTTCGGCAAGGTGCGATGGGTCCTCGCGGTGCCGGAGGACTCGAAGTATCAACGCGTGCAGGATCTCGAAGGGGCGACGATCGCGACGGAGCTGGTGCGGGCGACGCAGGCGTACTTCGCGCGCCAGCAGGTCAACGTGCACGTCGAGTTCTCGTGGGGGGCGACCGAAGTCAAGCCGCCGATGCTGGCGGACGCGATCGTCGAGGTCACCGAGACCGGATCGTCGCTCCGCGCCAACCGCCTGCGGGTCATCGACACCGTGCTCGAGTCGAACACGCAGCTGATTGCCAACGCGGCCGCTCTCGAAGACGCGTGGAAGCGGACCAAGATCGAGAACCTCGCGCTGCTGCTCCGTGCGGCGATCGAAGCGCAGGGCCGGGTCGGGATCATGCTCAACGTCCGGGTCGGCGATCTGCAGTCGGTGCTGTCGCTGCTGCCGGCGCTGCAGCGCCCGACGATCTCGCCGCTGAGCGATCAGGAGTGGGTCGCCGTCAACACGATCATCGAGGAACGCGCGGTGCGCGACCTGATCCCGCGCCTCAAAGCCGCGCGCGCCGAAGGGATCGTCGAGTATCCGCTCAATAAGATAGTGCTCTGAGGGGACCGGGGATCGGGGACCCGGCAGCGTCAGTACCAAGACCATGTTTCGCATCATCTCCTCCAGCGACGCTGACGGCGTCGCCGCATTGCTCGATCGCCGGCCCGGGCGAGATCCACGGCTCGAGGCACGGGTGGCCCGGATCGTCGCGCGCGTTCGCGAGGGGGGAGACGCGGCGCTGCTTGCCTTCGCCCGCAAGTTCGACCGGTTGGCGGGATCGATCGAGGTGGCATCCGCCGAGATCGAACAGGGCGTCCGCGACACGCCGCGCGAGGTGCGCGAGGCGCTCGGGCTCGCCGCGCGCCACATCCGGCGGGTGGCGCGGAAGCAGATCCCGCGCGCGTGGACGGTCAGCCCGGTCGCCGGCGTCAGGGTCGAGCAGCGCGTCACGCCGCTCGATCGCGTCGGGTGTTACGTCCCGGGTGGCCGCTACCCACTGCCGTCCTCGCTGCTGATGACGGCGATTCCGGCGCGCGTCGCCGGTGTTCGCGAGATCCTCGCGGTCTGTCCGCGAATCGATCCCGTCATCTGCGCGGCGGCCCGCGAAGCGGGGGTCGACCGCCTCTATCGCGTGGGCGGCGCGCACGCGATCGCCGCCCTGGCCTACGGCACCGAGACCATCGCCCGGGTGGACAAGATCGTCGGTCCGGGCAACGCGTATGTCGCCGCCGCCAAGGCTCTCGTCGCCGATACTTGCGCGATTGATTTCTTTGCCGGCCCGAGCGAGATTGCCGTCGTCTCGGACACGGGACGTCCCGACTGGATCGCCGCTGACCTGATCGCGCAGGCCGAGCACGACCCGCATGCCCGAGCGATTCTCATCACCTCCTCGAAGCGGCTGGCGAAGGACGTGGCGCGCGAGGTCGCCCGCCAGATGCCTGCTGATGGACCGGCGCCGGTGTCGCTCGCCGCCAACGGCGGGATCATCGTCACCAGGAACGCTGATGAGGCGATCGCGCTCGGTCAGCGTCTCGCGCCCGAGCACCTGGTCTGTGACTCGGACGCCATGGCCGCCCGGCTCACCCGCGCTGGTACCGTGTTCGTCGGCGACTACAGCGCCCAGGCCTGCGGCGACTACGTCACCGGGTCCAACCACGTCCTGCCGACCAGCGGCGCCGCCGCCGCCCGCGGCGGGTTGAGCGCCGCCGATTTCGTGCGCGTCTCGACGGTCCAGCGCATCACGGCGGCGGGGCTTCGTCGGATCGGTCCCGCCGGCGTGGCTCTCGCGAATGCCGAAGGGCTGTCGGCGCACGCCGCCTCGATGGCGGTCCGAATCGCCGCGCGTGCCGCTGCCCGGCCGCGAGGATCGCAGCGATGACCCACGAGTACGAACGGGTGATCGCGCCGGCGGACGCCTTGCGCCTGCACCTGAACGAGAACACCGCGGGGTGCTCACCCAAGGTGCTCGAAGCCATCCAGTCGTTGACCCGGCATGACATCGCGACCTATCCGGACTACGACGCGGTAACAGCGGCCTGCGCCGCCCGCCTCGGCGTCGGCGCGGATCGCCTGGTGCTGACCAACGGACTCGACGATGGGATTCTGGCGACGGCGATGGCGGCGCTCAAGCACAGCCCGCGTGAGGCGCCGTTCGAGTCGATCATCGTGGTCCCGGCGTTCGACATGTATGCGGCGTGCACGGATGCCGCCGGCGGCCGGATCGTCGAGGTGCCGCTTGGTGACGGCTTCGCGTTCCCGTTCGCGGCGCTGCTGGCGGCTTCCAACGAGCGCACTCGCGCCGTGTTCCTGACCAATCCGAACAATCCGACCGGCGGGTTGGTCCGCGAACAGGACATTCTCACCATCGCGCGAAGCGCCCCGCAGGCGTTGATCTTCGTCGACGAGGCCTACGCCGACTTCGCCGGCCAGACGCTGCTCGGCCCGGGCTTCGACGCGCTTCCCTCGAACGTCATCGTCGGCCGCACCTTCGCAAAAGCGTACGGGCTGGCCGGGATCCGGGCCGGAGCGGTGGTCGGAGCGGCGGAGACGATTGCGCCGCTGCGGCGCACCGTGCCGCCGTACACGCTGAACGTCGGCGCCGCTGTCGCGCTGCCGGCGGCGCTCGAGGACGTCGGTTACTTCGACTGGTACGTGGCGCAAGTAACGGAGTCGCGGCAGCTGTTGTATCGAACGCTCGATCGATTCGGCGTGACCTACTGGCCGAGCCACGGCAATTTCGTCCTGGTGCGATTCGGCGGGCGGTTGCGGGCGGTGATCGACGGCCTCGCCGAACGGGGTGTGGCGATCCGCGACCGATCGCGGGATCCGGGATGCGCCGGGTGCGCGCGCATCACCACCGGGGTCGTCGAGCATACGGTTCGATGCACGCAGGCGTTGGAGGAGGTTCTGTGCGGCGCGGCATAGTGCAGCGGAAAACGACCGAGACATCGATCGCCCTGCGACTCGATCTGGACGGCAAGGGCCGCTACGAGGTGAGCACCGGCATCCGCTTCTTCGATCACATGCTGGAGCTGGTGGCGCGGCACGGCGGCTTCAACTTAAAGCTCGCGGTCGAAGGCGACCTCGACGTCGATCAGCATCACACGGTGGAGGACGTCGGGATCGCGCTCGGCGAGGCGGTGTCGCAGGCAATCGGCAATCGAAAAGGGATCAATCGGGCCGGCTACTTCGTGATGCCGATGGACGAAACCCTCGGCGTCGCGGCGATCGATTTGTCGGGACGCATCCACGCGGTGGTCGATCTGCAGCTCGCGGTCGAGCGGGTCGGAGATCTGCAGGCGGAGCTGCTCGGCGATTTCTTCGACGGGTTCGCGCAGGGAGCGCGCGCCAACGTGCACCTGAAGATCCTGTACGGCCGTTCCAGCCACCACCAGATCGAGGCGCTGTTCAAGGCGTTCGCACGGGCGCTGCGCTTCGCTTGCTCGCGTGATCGGCAGATGGCCCGGACGCTTCCCAGCACGAAAGGCCTGCTCTGAGATGGCGGGACCAGCAATCGCCCTCATCGACTACGGCGCCGGCAACCTGACGTCCGTGCGCAAGGGTTTCGCCGCGATCGGCGCCGCGCTCGTGACGCCGCATTCGCCGGCGGACCTGGGTGGTGTGCGCGCCATCGTCGTTCCCGGTGTCGGTCATTTCCAGGCTACGTCACCACTCGGTGGCGAGTGGAAAGCGGCCATCCTCGAGGCTGCCGTGCGGGGCACGCCGCTGCTGGGCATTTGTCTCGGCTTGCAATGGTTGTTCGAGTCGAGCACCGAAGCCGAGGACGTCGCCGGCCTGGGCCTGATGGTCGGCCGCTGCGAGCGCCTGCCGCCCGTCGTCAAGGTTCCGCATGTCGGTTGGAATGCGCTCGACTTCACGCGCGAGTCGCGGCTGCTCGGGGGGATCTCCGACGGAGCGGAGGTCTATTTCACCCACTCCTACGCCGCCCCCGTGACCGCTGACTGCATCGCGGTCACGACCCACGGCCGGCCCTTCGCCGCCGCCGTCGAGCGCGACCACATCTGCGGCGTCCAGTTCCACCCCGAGAAGTCCGGCGACGTCGGCCTCCAGGTGTTGCGCAACTTCGTGACGATGTGCCAGTGAACGCTGAACGAACCGATGAACCCGAACCCGTCGAACCTTTCGAACCTGAAGAAACGAATAATCGCCTGCCTCGACGTGCGCGATGGCTCCGTGGTCAAAGGCGTGAACTTCGAAGGACTGCGCCGGGCGGGTGATCCGGCGGAGCTGGCGACGCGGTACAACGTCGAGGGGATCGACGAGGTGGTCATTCTCGACGTGGCTGCGACCCTCGAGCAGCGGCGGGCG